>ERZ837910.45-NODE-45-length-168503-cov-8.482113_pt1 | contig 168503 bp, 126 predicted proteins | sample MGYA00519940_ERZ837910 | MGnify/ENA primary metagenome ERZ837910 (study PRJEB31850, sample SAMEA3708825) | human gut metagenome | biome: human gut; feature: human-associated habitat; material: faeces | place: China | collected 2014 ... | reverse complement strand
TTGAGAAGCAGAAAGCCGAACTGCAACGTATAGAGGAAACCAAGCGACACAAGGAACAACAAGTAAGCCTTGCCGAACAGGAACTCAAACAGGTAAAAGCAGAGATACGCACGGACAAACTAAAGAAAACAGCCACCAATGCTGCTACCGCCATAGCAAGCGGTGTAGGTTCTCTTTTCGGAAGCGGTAAGCTGAAAGAACTGGAACATCACATCGAGCAGCTACATCAGGAAATTACCAAACGGGACAAAGCTACTGATGAATTAAAAATTCAGATACAACAAATACAGGAACAGCATAGCAGACAAATTCGTAATCTTCAAAGAATACATAATCAAGAACTTGAAGCCAAAGACAAGGAAATATCACGATTGAGCACCTTGCTTGAAAAAGCCCACAAATGGTTTCCCATGTTCAAAGAGATGTTGAGAATGGAAAAATTATGCGCTGTTATCGGGTTTACCAAAGACATGATAGAAAACCTCTTGACAAAGAAAGAATCCATACAATGTAGTGGCAAAATTTATTCCGAAGAACACAGGTGGAAATTTGACATCAAGAATGATATTTTTAGGGTTGAGAAACATCCGATGGATAGTGGTAAGCTTATGCTGACCATAAACCGACAACCCATAGTACAATGGTTTAAGGAACAATGGGAAAAGTTACAGCAGAATCTACGTAACTCGGTGCAGAGAGAGCAAAAATCCAGAGGATTTAGAATATAGAATAGCCTATTATTAATAAAATCAAGTATCTATGCATCCAAACAGATTGTTTTTATTACAGAATCAAAATCCTAAGAATTTATAAAAAATGAAGCCTAAAGAAGTTTTGGAAAAATGGATAGATTGCTTTAACAAAGCAGATGCTTATCATATAGCAGAGCTGTATGCTACTAATGCAGTAAATCATCAAGTCGCAAACGAACCAATAATAGGTAAAGAATCAATCTACAAAATGTTTGTGAATGAATTTGCCACTGCTAAAATGGTTTGTATGGTGGAAAATATTTTTGAAGATGGCGAATGGGCTATCATGGAATGGAAAGACTCTCTTGGACTTCGTGGATGCGGATTTTTTCATGTAAAAGATAACAAAATCGTCTTTCAAAGAGGGTATTGGGATAAACTTTCATTCTTGAAGCAACACAATCTTCCAATTGAATAAGTACTATCAGAATACGGACTGGGAAATTGAAATACCCAGTCCGAGTTATATAATGAATTTTACTTGTTAAACTATTTAAAGTCAGTTGGATAACAAACCATACCTTTCACATTCTCAGTAGCTCCAGGTATTAATTCAGCCACCATGCAATATTCATGAGAGACTTCGAAAGGAAATTCAATTCCTAAATCGATAGCCTTGCGATAGCCAAATCGAGGATAATACTCTTTATGCCCCAATACGACTGCTGTGCCGTAACCCAAAAGTGCTGCCCTCTGATGGGCTTACTGAATCAACATCCCCCCCAATTCCCTTACGCTGGAATTCCGGCAAGACTGCCAATGGAGCTACACTCAGGGATGTGACAGACTGGGTGTCACTGTCTATCTTTACTTCTGTAAGTAAGATATACCAGACAATTTGTTTTTCTGTCATTTTCTTGTTCTTATCTAATTGTTAGGCTCATTGTTGTTATACATTGTTTAATTATAGATAAATCGTGAATATCCTTCTCTCTTAAATCGTAGCCCGAATGGAATACTTGTTGCCCTTTTGCAGAAATGCAAGGGATGCTTCTGCCTTCAAAGACTGCTGTTCCAAAATAGTCCGGTTGAAATTCATACCAGCCTCCATCCAAGTCGGCTTGTTTGGAAGTGCCGTCCGCATTCAAGACAAAAGGATGGATATCAATATAGCCTAATTCTTTGCTATACAGTTCCATACGGGTGGGCAACCAATTTGTTTCAATTTGATATCCTCTCTCCTGCAAAAGATCAAGGAGTTGGTCTGTATAATTGGCATCAAAATCAATGTCAATATCTCTATGCAAGCGGGTTTGCTGTCCGTACAAGACATCCACTCCCCAGCCTCCATCCAACCAAAACTGCATGTCCAGGCTTTCCAACAAGTCCAAAACTTGAAATAACTCTGTAATCGTAGTGTGTTCTTTCTTTGTCATATAATAATTCTTTAATAAATAATACTATGCGTAATTATCCAACTGCTTGATTGAAGAAATAAAATTTGCACCCACTCCAATCAGAAAGATAACCCATCCGCTGATCATAAAGACGGATGTGATACCCCATGCTTCCACCCAATATCCTGAAGCTACGATACCCAGCATTGATGGAAAGGTACTCAAACTAAAGATGAGAGAAAAAGTCCGTCCAAGCATGTCCGAAGCCAAGTTCTGCTGAATAATAGCGATGAAAAGCGCATGGTAAATGGAATAGGCTATGCCTCCTGTAAATGTTAGGCAAACAAAACCTATAAATGCGCTTGATGGTAAATAACTGGCGCTAATCAGATACAATCCCAATATCACATAAGCCGTATGCATCACTAATGTTTGCTTGCTTTTCAAAGCCTTACAGGCAAGTACTAAACCGCCCAACAATGCCCCTGAGCCCCAACCCATTTCCACAACTCCCATTTGCAAAATGTTTCCGTTGAAATGCAGAAGCGTCATAAAAGGAAATAACGTAAAAACAGGCATAAGGACAAAAGTCACCAGCGTAAAGCATACGAATAAAGGCAAAATGCCCATTGTACGCCGCAAGGTATGCCAACATTCCGTCAGTTCTTTTTTGAAATCTGGAAGAACTTTCGTTTTTTGAAGAGAAGGAATCTGGACACAAAGTAAGGTCAGACAAGCAGCAACAGCTCCGATCACATCTATGAGCAGAATATACTGTATGGGAAGCCAAACAACGAGGCTTGCCCCTACAACGGGAGCTATCACCTCACTGAAGGATTGAATGGAATGGTACAAACCTGATACCCTGACAAGATGGTGCTTGGGAACCAGTAGAGGGATGCTTGCCTGTAAAGCAGGTGCATGAAACGTACTGCCTATTGAACGACAAGCAGTCAATAGATAAAAAAAAGAAAGGTCTTTATAACCCTTGGTTATCACAATAAAAAGACATAGGGTACAGAACGCGATGAACAAGTCCGAATAAAACATCGTTTTCTTTCGATTCCATCTGTCAACATAGACCCCGGCAAACAAGCCTAATACAAATTGTGGTAAAAATCCAGCTAAAATAGCCAGAGATAAAGCTGTCGGGGATTTAAATTCGTTGCTAATCCAAAAAATAATGGAGAAGCCAACAATCGTACTTGTTAAAATAGATATGAGTTGGCCTATTCCTATCACGGCCAAAGTTGATTTCCAATGATTCATTGTGCTAATATTTCATGCGTTTATAGATAAGTACTTTCGTACATTAAGCAAAACGAAATTCTATCCACACAAAAAACTTGTATTATAATCCACTCCTGACGTTGGAATACAATAACAAATACTTTCAGGACGATGTAAAGTCCTGAAAAATCAAACTGAATGGATAGATAAATATTAGTCTTTTCTCATCGGATTCTTTTAATATCGCTACTCTTTTATTATGTAGTGGTTGTATTATCTTAAATAAAACAAAAACACCCGACTTTGCATTCTTGGGTGTAAAACTGGGTGTTTGTTTTGCAATTTGCTGATTTTCAGCGTTTGTTGCGGAGAGAGAGGGATTCGAACCCCCGGAGGTGTGACCCTCAACGGTTTTCAAGACCGCCGCAATCGACCACTCTGCCATCTCTCCTTTGTGTGACCGGCATCTGTGATGCCCTGACACTCTATGTTAACATATCGGTGTTATCCCGATGGGGAGGCGCCGTTATGTTTTGATGTGTGCAAAGGTAAGGCCTTTTTTTGTATTTTGCAATAGTGCGGTGCACTTTTATATGGTGCCTGCATAGAGGGCGCGCACTTTTCCCACGGGCAGTTTCCCTTCCATGAGCAGGGGGATGCGGCTGTCGGTGGTGGAAATCCAGGCATCCATGTTGTCGGAGCTCACCTTGCCATTCTCCTGTGTGAAAGTAAAGGTGATGTGGTAGGCAGGATATTTGTTCTTGTCGAGTTTCACCTGATCGATGCCGTGATAGTGGATGGTGAGAATCTCTTTTTTCTTACCGGAGAAGATGTTGAGCTTCACGGCGCTTCCCGGATTCATGGCGGGGTAATTGATCTGACGCATGTAGTAGAATGCGCTGAGCATGTCGAGGGTGGTGCCTTGTGCCTGATGGGTCTTGGTGTCGGTTGACATCTCTTCGCCTTTTTTCTGACGCCATATGCGTGCGTGTGCAGTGACGTTTGATCCGGTTCGGGTATAGTTCAGTATGTCGTGCGAGAAGTGCGATCCTTCATGCGCGATGCGTTCATAATATGTGGGCAGAAATGTGGTGGGGTGGATGTTGCCGCGCAGTGTGTCACGCACCATGAAGAATTTGTCGGCCCATGGGGCGGAAGCCGCCACGAGAAGCGATTTGAATTCCTTTTGGTTGATGTCTGACGTGGTGAGCGTGACTTCGCCGGCCTTTTTGTTGATCAGGCCCCATTTGTACATTATATTATATGTGAGGCTCTCTTTGGGGAGGGTCCATGCGTTCGCTGTCATTGCCGTGGCGGCAACGAGTAGGAGTAAAAATTTGTTTCGTAGTCTTTTCATAACGATGTTTAGACATGAGAGAGGTGGGAGGGTTTAATTTGGTGAGATGCGGGCGGCTCTGATTGGCTCTGATTGGCTCTGATAAACTCTGATAATTCTGATAATTCTGATAATTCTGATAATTCTGATAAGTTCCGATAATTTTTATGAGATTTATAAGAGTTATCCGAATTATCAGAGTTTATCCGAAATTATTCGAATTGGAGTTTATCCGGCAGGAACCATAAAAGAAACCGGAAGCAATGTCGGGCCTGTTGTTAAGACGAGGTGGGCATTGCTTCCGGTGTGATGTGGTTTCTGTTATCGGCTTGTGGGGGGCTCCGGTGCTGTGTGCGGTTATTGACCGAGATAGGTTTTGAGCAGGCGTGATTTCTGGCCTTTGAGGCGGCGGATGGCTTTCTCCTTGATCTGGCGTACGCGTTCGCGGGTGAGGTCGAATTTTGCACCGATTTCCTCAAGGGTCATTTCCTGGCAACCGATGCCGAAGAACATCTTGAGGATTTCGCGTTCGCGTTCGTGTAGCTGGTGCAACGCACGGTCAACCTCCTTCGAAAGTGATTCCTGTGTAAGGGTGGCATCGGCCATGGGTGAGTCGTCATTGGCAAGCACGTCGAGCAGAGAGTTGTCCTCGCCCTCCACGAAGGGGGCGTCCACGGATATGTGGCGTCCTGACACCTTAAGCGTGTCGGCAATTTTTTCAACGGGAACGTCAAGGGTCTCTGCCAGTTCCTCGGGCGACGGGCGACGCTCGTTTTCCTGCTCGAATTTGCTGAGTGCTTTCGAGATTTTATTGAGCGAACCCACCTGATTGAGGGGGAGGCGTACGATACGGCTTTGCTCTGCGAGTGCCTGAAGAATGGACTGGCGGATCCACCATACGGCATAGGAGATGAATTTGAAACCGCGGGTTTCGTCAAACTTCTGCGCGGCCTTAATAAGGCCGAGGTTACCTTCGTTGATAAGGTCGGGAAGGCTGAGTCCCTGATTCTGATATTGCTTTGCAACGGAGACCACGAAGCGCAGGTTGGCGCGGGTGAGTTTTTCGAGGGCAATCTGATCGCCTTCGCGGATGCGCTGGGCGAGCTCTACTTCCTGTTCAACAGTGATAAGTTCCTCGCGCCCAATTTCCTGAAGGTATTTATCGAGCGACGCGCTCTCGCGGTTCGTGATAGATTTAGAAATCTTTAATTGTCTCATGTTCGGAATGTCGTATAAGCTGTAAGGCGCTCCGGGAATCGTGCGCCTATTTTTACAAGTTGCAAAGGTACGAAAAAGTTTGGTGAATCCGGCGGTTTTCGGGTTAAATTTGTTGAAAGCGCCTTCGGGCTATTGTTATTTCCGGAATATGGAGTGCGCGTGCGGAGCTGTGAAGAGGGGAGTGGATTGGGGGCAAACAAGGCGGTGTCGCGCTCCGGTATGGAGTGGTGCACCGCCCTGTGGTAATGTTCGGGATGGTTGTATTATTTGTTGCCAACCAGAGTGAAGAGATATTCTTTTTCGTCCTCCGGGTTGGTCTGTACGTCGATTTTGCCTTCGCGGGCGAGCCAGCCGATTGCGGCGAATGCCTCTTTGTCTTTAAGTTTGGTGATTTTTTTGAGCTGTTTGAGGCTCAATACGTCTGTTTCGTTGAGGGCGTTCCAAACAAGTCCTGCCCATGCTCCAATTGTTTCTGTATTCATTTTGTATATGGTTTAAATTGGTGTTATGTGTTTAGTGTGGCGCCGTGTTGGCTATGCTGATTGAATGTGGAGAGGCATAATGGCGGATGCCTCATGCAGCCGACAGCTTCGATAGTTTTTTCGATGCGGTTTAACACAAATCTGTTACTATGGTGCAAATTTAAGTAAATTTTTCTAATTGGCAAAGGCTGAACAGGAATAATCCTGATTTTTCAGCAGTTCTAACTTTATGATAAAAACACATGGAGGCATGTGTTTGTTTGCAGGTATCATTGTGTTATGCGTGTGATTTGGGACGGTGAAAATGGTTGTCGGCGTATTGGCACGAAAACAGCTGTGCCGGTTGATTAATGAACGGGTTTCGGGCGCATGCCGAGCATTTTGGCCGGATTCTTTGCCGGCGGCTGTCAGTTGTCGATTCAGCGCTTTTGTGGCAGGTGCTAAAATGTTTTTTATTCATGTTAAACGGCATGAAAAATAAATCATTTTTTTGTGCTGCTATTGTGATTTTAGTATTATATTTGCCGTTGGATAACAACTTTGAAACAGGAGGCCATCGCATGGCACGCCGTTTTGCGAGTGACTGTCCGCGAGAGATAATTAACCGACAAACCTAAATTCCAAACAATTTTAGTTATGGATATAAATAATATCATGAACAGCCTGGAGGCTAAACATCCGGGCGAAAAAGAATACCTCCAGGCAGTGCGCGAGGTGTTGCTTTCAGTGGCCGACGTTTATAACCGTCATCCCGAGTTTGAAAAGAACAAAATTATCGAGCGGATGGTTGAGCCTGACCGCATCGTGACATTCCGTGTAACCTGGGTGGACGATAAGGGCGAAGTGCAGAACAACATCGGCTATCGTGTTCAGTTCAACAACGCTATCGGCCCGTACAAGGGCGGTATCCGTTTCCACGCATCCGTGAATCTTTCAATCCTGAAATTCCTCGGCTTCGAGCAGACTTTCAAAAACGCGCTCACCACATTGCCTATGGGCGGTGCTAAGGGCGGCAGTGATTTCTCGCCCCGCGGTAAGAGCAATGGCGAAATCATGCGTTTCTGCCAGGCCTTCATCCTCGGTCTGTGGAAAAATCTTGGTCCCGACCGCGACGTTCCCGCAGGCGATATCGGCGTAGGCGGTCGTGAAGTTGGCTACATGTACGGTATGTACAAAAAGCTTGTCAACGAGCACACCGGCACATTCACCGGCAAGGGATTTGATTTCGGCGGCAGCCGTCTGCGTCCTGAAGCCACCGGTTTCGGTGCTCTCTATTTCGTTGAAAACATGCTCACTTTGGCCAACGACACCATCAAGGGCAAAACAGTGGCCATCTCCGGATTCGGAAACGTGGCATGGGGTGCAGCAACCAAGGCCAACGAACTCGGCGCAAAAGTTGTGACCATCTCCGGTCCCGACGGCTATATCTACGATCCCGACGGCGTGAGCGGCGAGAAAATCAATTATATGCTTGAACTCCGTGCTTCCGGTAATGATATCGTGGCTCCTTATGCCGAGAAATATCCCAACGCCACATTCTTCCCCGGCAAGAAACCCTGGGAGCAGAAGGTTGACATCGCACTTCCCTGCGCAACCCAGAACGAAGTTAACGGTGAGGATGCCAAGCAGCTCGTTGCCAATGGCGTGAAACTTGTTGCTGAGGTTTCGAACATGGGTTGCACTCCCGAGGCTATCGATACCTTCATCGCCAACAAGATCAACTATGCACCCGGCAAGGCCGTCAACGCAGGTGGCGTGGCATGCTCCGGTCTGGAAATGACACAGGATGCAGAGCATCTGCAGTGGAGCGCCGAAGAAGTTGATGCCAAGCTGCATCAGATCATGGCATCCATCCACGAACAGTGCGTGGCTTACGGACGCGAAGCTGACGGCTACCTCAACTACATGAAGGGTGCCAACATCGCAGGCTTCATGAAGGTGGCCAACGCCATGATGGAGCAGGGTATCATCTGATTCCCCATAGAGCGGGTGACATCTCACCCCTGAAATCTAAATTTTCACTCCCGATTGTCGGCTGTACGCAACGTAGCCGACACTCGGGAGTTTTTTATGAAAAAGCCGCGCCGATGGGGCTTTTATTGTCTGAAAAAGTGTTACCTTTGCAGCAGAAAGTTAAGCCATGACCGATGACCAGATGCTTACACCGGCAAGAGCCCAGCTCGATGCATATCTGAAAGAGCACGGTATGCGGCGCACCCCCGAACGTTATGCCATTCTTGAGAAAGTGTTCTCGACGGATGCCCATTTTTATGTAGATGCGTTGCATGAGGCGCTTACGCTTGAAGGACGGCATTTCAGCCTTTCCACAGTGTATGCTGCCATACAGTTGTTTCTTGAGGCCGGCCTGGTGCGCAGGCATCAGTTCGGCAATCAGCCGGCGCAGTATGAAAGGGTTCTTCCGGGTGCCACCGAAAGTCACCACCATCTGGTGTGCACTTCCTGTGGTCGCGTTAGAGCGGTGAAAGACCCCGCGCTTATGGCCCAGATAGGCAATCTGAGGTATCCCACATTTAAAACGCAGTTCTTCACGCTTTATGTGTACGGGCTGTGTTCCTGGTGCCAGAAGCGTCTGAAACGTGAAAGTGCCCGTAATGGCCAGTAAGGCTGTTTGGTCCAGTCGGTGTTCTTGACCTGATTTTTTGAAACCATTATCACAGTTACAAAACTCTACACAATGAAAGTTGACGTTCTGCTCGGTTTGCAATGGGGCGACGAAGGGAAAGGAAAAGTTGTTGATGTACTGACACCGCGCTATGACGCTGTGGCCAGATTTCAGGGCGGCCCGAATGCCGGCCATACACTTGAATTCGACGGCAAGAAGTATGTGCTCCGCTCCATCCCTTCCGGAGTGTTCCAGAATGACACGAACCTCATAGGCAACGGAGTTGTGCTTGACCCCGTGCTGTTCCGCGATGAGGCAGAAGCCTTGTGCAAAAGCGGCGTGGATCTGAAGCACACGTTGAAAATCTCAAAGAAAGCGCATCTCATCCTGCCGACACACCGTCTGCTTGATGCCGCATCCGAAAAGGCAAAAGGGAAAGCCAAGATTGGCACCACCGGCAAAGGTATCGGTCCAACATATACCGACAAGACTTCGCGTAACGGTGTGAGGGTAGGTGATATATTCGATAATTTCGATGCAAAGTACGCCGCCGCACGCGAACGCCATCTCACACGTCTGGCGTCGCTGGATGCCACTCCCGACCCCCAGCAGCTGGCACAGCTTGAACAGGACTGGATGAACGCCGTGGAATATCTCAGGAATTATGAGATTGTTGATGGCGAATATCTCGTGAACGATCTGCTTGCCTCGGGCAAGAGCGTGCTTTGCGAGGGTGCGCAGGGCACCATGCTTGATGTGGACTTCGGGTCGTACCCTTTTGTCACCTCGTCCAACACCATCTGTGCCGGCGCATGCACCGGTCTGGGTATAGCGCCCAACAAGATTGGCGATGTGTTCGGTATTTTCAAGGCCTACTGTACGCGCGTGGGAGCCGGACCGTTCCCCACCGAGCTGTTCGACGAAACCGGTAAACTGATACGTGATCTCGGCCACGAATACGGCGCTGTGACAGGACGTGAGCGCCGTTGCGGCTGGATTGACCTTGTGGCACTCCGCTATGCCATCATGATAAACGGCGTGACCAAACTCATAATGATGAAGAGCGATGTGCTCGACGGATTCGACACCATCAAGGCTTGCGTGGCCTATGAGGTGAACGGCAAACGTACCGATCGTTTCCCGTATTCTATTGATGATGCTGATGCCGTCAAGCCGGTCTATGAGGAACTGCCGGGATGGAAAACGCCCATGACATCTGTCACCTCGGCCGACGAATTCCCCCAGCGCTTCAAGGATTATATCTCGTTCCTTGAGCGTCAGCTCGGCACACCGATCGTAATCGTTTCGGTCGGACCGGACCGCACGCAGACAATCGAGCTTTAATCCGAACCGGGTCTAGATATAAAAATCAGGCAGCCATTATCCCGAATGGGATTGTGGCTGCCCGATTTTTTTGTGTTCACTTCAATTCTTACCTGCCAGGGCTTTGATTTTGCCAAGGAGCCAATAGGGGAGCAGGCGCATGGTGCGGTGCCCGAGTGTGCAGTAGAGCCGTGTCCAGTGATATTTCAGGGCGCATGCAGGTGAGTGGAAATACTCTATTGTCTGCATGGCCATCTCCACCATTTCGCGGCCGGCTTGCCGACGGTCGATGAGGTGACCCAACGGGGCTTTCTTCTCGATTACCGCCACAATGCGCCCCTCGGCGGTTGTGGAGGGTCTGACATCGGCGCAACCGCCCAGATGGGCAGCCACATCAATGCATTCGGTGGCGTTCCATAACACCAGACGTCCCTTGCGTATGTCTATATTGAACTGGTGAAAGCCCCTGTAGCCTTCATTTTCCGCTTCGTTGCGGAAGTGGTTCAGATATAGCACTCCGCCCGGTTTGAGGCAGTCTACGGCTTGCAGAATCCCCTTCATGGGGTTCATGCTGTGGTCCAAAGAATTGCGAATGTGGATGAATGTCACGGAGTTTTCCGGATAAATAGCCCCGAGACTCTCGGTCATACCAAATTTGATGTGTGGCAGTTCGGGCTTATGTTTGTCGAGAATCTTATTGTAGAATGGGGCGAGCGGGTCGATAAAATCTATGTCGAGGTCTTTGCCGCCTATTTTTGTCCCGAATGCATAGCTTAACGCGCAGCCGACATCAAGAATAACCGGTTTCTCCTCCTTCCGGGCGGCAAGGAAAGCGGCCATATCGAAGTTGTCGAGCACGCATTCCTGACCGATGAGCGACCATCCAAACAGATCGCGCAGACGTTTGCGGTTGTTATAGTAACTTTGCCAGAAGGCCACCTCGTAGGGGATGCCTTTGATCCAGCGGCGGGTGTTGTCGGTTGACATTTTATACTTCTTTTAACAATATTGTCGCTATATATTTTGAAAATTTAGCAGATTGGTTCTTCCCATCATCTGACAAAAGTAGTAATTTTATACAAGACAGGCAATAGACCATTCCCAGTCTTCATTTGTATTGATATGCAGACAGCCTGACAAGAGTCTGCTTATGAAAAAATATTGCTGATTTTTACTGCGGTATGCTTGTTAATTGCGGAAAAATGGCTAAATTTGCAAGCCATTACCCAGAAGCCGTCCTACCAGCGGCAAAATCATAAGGAGTGGTCGATGCCACTTCACAAAATTTTGAATATAAAAAGAATAAATAGAAATGAAAAAAGATCTTCATCCTTCAAATTATCGTGAAGTTGTGTTCAAGGACATGTCGAACGACGAAATCTTCATCACACGCTCGACTGTAGCTGCCAAAGAGACCATCGAAATCGACGGCGTAACCTATCCCCTGGTAAAGCTTGAAATCACCTCCTCATCGCACCCCTTCTTCACTGGCAAGCAGAAGCTCGTTGACACCGCAGGTCGTGTCGATAAGTTCCTCAGCCGCTATGGCAACCGCAAAAAGAACTGATTCCGGGCCAATATCCCGTTCAATTCATAAAAAAAGCGATGTGTCGGATTCCCGTCACATCGTTTTTTATGCCCGATTATCTGGCTCATATTAATAAATCCTATCCCTTTCCGTGCCTGCCACACATGGAGGGTGCAGTTGAGGCGGGATTGTTGATAAGTTTTTTGTGTTTAAATGTCGGGATATATGAAAAATGCAGTAAATTTGAATAGTGCGAGGCGATGTGCGCATTCGTCATATTGCGTGTGTCATATCATTGCACTCAAATACTGTCAAACTTTCGTCTACATATATAAAACAATTCAATATGAACCGCATCGGCAAGCTGTATTTCCGTTATGGAACCATGGGTTCCGCCAAAACAGCATTGTTGCTCACCACGGCATATAATTTTGAGGAACGGAAAATGCGTTATCTCTGCATGAAGCCGGTGGTTGACAACCGCGACAAGAAAAACGTGATAAAGTCGCGCATCGGCATCGAGCGTGAATGCAGCTGGATATATCCGGATACGGACCTGTATGAATTTGCCAAGGAATATTTTGAGAAAATCGGTGCTTTGGTGGAATGGTTTCTTGTTGACGAGGCGCAATTCCTGACCGAGGCGCAGGTGGATCAGTTGTCGAGGGTCGTTGACGATTTCGGCTGCAATGTGATATGCTATGGCCTCCGTACCGATTTTCAGACGCATCTGTTCGAGGGCTCCCGCCGGTTGTTCGAGATTGCCGATACTATCGACGAGATTAAATCAACCTGTACCTGCGGACACAAGACCATTGTGAATGCCCGCATCGATGCCAACGGCGATTTTGTCAGCGAGGGAGCTCAGGTGGAGATTGGTGGCGACGAGCGATACATAGCCGTATGCCGCAAATGCTGGCGCAACAAGCGCATCGCCCAGTCAGCCCGTTATTCCCTTCCGTTTCCGGAGCTGATGGAGGATGCCGGGCATGACGAGTGACCGCCGTGCATGCCGTCAGGCTGTGATGAATAGCAGATGGTCCGGATAGGGGGAATCACAATCGTAATAGAACTCTTCGGACGATATGGCACGCAGTGCATCGCCCGTCATGATCTGTTCCTGCAGAATCTGCCGGAGCAACAGTCCGCGTAGTTCTTTTAGTCGTGTGGCATTCGGGGTCTTGGTCTCTGCTCCAACCTGCTTTCTGAAATTCGCCACGTATACCCGGGCAAACGATTTTACCAGTTTCCAGTCAATGCATTTGGATGCGTCGAGCGGCAGGAGGTTGAGCACCTCGCTGTCGCCCGTTGTCTTTATCATGTTGATAAGAGCCAGGGTGAGCGGTTTTTTCCAAAAGCGCTGTAAGGATGCTCCGTCAGCTGCGATTTTGGCTGTGAATTCCATCCGGTACGGCTTTATGATGCTGTCGGGAGCAAGCCATCCATAGAGCGATGACACTATCCGCAGGCGTCCGCCTGCGTAGGCAATGGCATCGGGAGTGAGCGATGCTATGTCAAGCGCCTTGAACACAACCCCGGTGTAGGCCAATATGGCTTTGTATCCGTGGCTTTTGTCGGGAAATTCGTAAATCTGGCCGTGAAGGGCGGCTGCAGATTTCGGGCCGATGCCCAGGGTGGCTGCAAGCTCAGGCACACTGAGATGGCGCAATCCGTCCATAAACCTGTCGGCATCTGCCTCAAACTGCGGTTTGTGTGATTCATAAACGTCATGGGCAACGGCTGTCTGGCCGTTGCCCATTGATTTTGATTCGGCTATGAGAATAATCATATGTGCGGTGTTAGTCGCCCATGGTGCGGAGCAGTTCGTCGTTGTCGGCGGTGCGTTCCATGCGGTCCTTGATGAATTCCATCGCTTCGATTGAATTGCGGTCGGACAGGAACCGGCGCAGAATCCACATGCGGTTGAGGGTCTCTTCGCGCAGCAGCAGGTCGTCGCGGCGTGTGGACGATGCCATGATGTCCACAGCGGGGAAGATTCGTTTGTTCGAGAGTTTGCGGTCGAGCTGAAGTTCCATATTGCCGGTGCCTTTGAATTCCTCGAAAATCACCTCGTCCATCTTCGAAGATGTCTCGGTGAGGGCGGTGGCGATAATGGTGAGTGAGCCGCCGCCTTCGATGTTTCGGGCTGCGCCGAAGAATCGTTTCGGTTTCTGGAGGGCGTTGGCGTCCACACCGCCTGAAAGGATTTTTCCGGAAGCGGGTTGTGCGGTGTTGTATGCACGGGCCAGACGTGTGATGGAGTCAAGGAGAATCACCACGTCATGGCCGCACTCCACCATGCGTTTTGCTTTTTCAAGCACGATGCCTGCAATTTTGACATGGCGGTCGGCCGGTTCGTCGAAGGTGGATGCTATCACTTCCGCGTTGACGCTGCGGCTCATGTCGGTAACCTCCTCGGGTCGCTCGTCAATGAGCAGGATCATGATGTAGACTTCCGGATGATTTTCGGCGATGGCGTTGGCAATGTCCTTGAGCAGGATGGTCTTACCGGTTTTGGGGGGCGCCACAATCAGGGCGCGCTGTCCCTTGCCGATGGGGGAGAACATATCTACCACGCGGGTGGATATGTTGTTGCTGCTGCGGCCGCCCGTGAGATTGAATTTTTCGTCGGGGAACAGCGGCGTGAGATGTTCGAAAGGCACACGGTCGCGGATGAATTCAGGCTGGCGTCCGTTGATGGATATTGCCTCGTTCATCGGGAAATATTTTTCGCCTTCCAAAGGAGGGTTGATGGTGCACTGCACCACATCGCCGGCCTTGAGGCCGTATTTTTTTATCTGAGGCTGGGTTACATATATGTCGTCGGGCGATGCGAGGTAGTTGAAGTCGCTTGAGCGCAGGAAACCGTAGCCTTCTGGCATTATCTCAAGTACGCCTTCTGCTTCAAGGAAGCCGTCGAAATTATAGGCCGGTGCGTTCGGCTGCTGCATTTTTGCAGCCATGCGTTCTTTCTTTTTGGCCTTTTTGCTTTTCGGCTCCATAACCTGCTTCTGAGCCTGTGGTTCGCGGATTATTATGGGAGCTGCGGCAGCAACGGCAGCGGCTGCCTCGCGTTCTTTCTGCGAACGGGGAGTGAAGCTTTTGCCTGCAGCGTGGGGGAAGAATGCTCCGAACGATTCATCCACCTTGCGTCCGAAAACGCGGGGGCCGTTAGCCTGTCGGGGTTGATTCTGAGGCTGTGAGGCTGAAGGATTCTGTGAGGGGAGAGGCGTATCGGTGTTGTTGGCAGGAGTTGTGTCCGTGGTTTTGTCGTCGGTCTGGATTTTTGGCCCTTGTGGGGTGCTGTTGTTTGTTTCGGCAAGTAGAGCAGGTACAGCTTCTGTGCTTGCTGCTGGCAGTTGTAGCGGTTGGTTGCTGTCGCTGTCTATTATTTCAGCCATAAAGGACGGCTCTATCTCATCCGGATTAGCTGCGAATTGTGGCGTGCTCGCAGCATTGTCGTTATTCTCGTTGTTGTCCGGTTTATTATTTTTGGGCTTGCGTCCGCGACGTTTTTGATTGGGCTTTTCCTGATTGCCGTCTGTTTCGTTGCCGGTTTCAGCCTGAGGCTGCAGGGGTGATTCCGGCTGCTCTGTAGGAGCCGCAGCGGTTTCGGTTGCAGCGGTCGTCTGTCTGTTGCCCGGTTTGCGTCCGCGGCGTTTTGGCTCGTCGGGCGTGGCGTCACCAGCCTGTTCAGGCGCAGGGGCTGAGGCAACCTGTTGGTCGGCGGGGTTCTGGTTGCGGGGCTTGCGTCCGCGACGTCGCGGCTGCTCTTCAGGCGCATTGGCCGAGAGGTCGATCGCCTGTTGGTCAAGGATGCGGTAAATCAGCTCCTCGCGGTTGGCGATATTGATTTTTTTCAGGCCCATGGATTCACCCACCTCTTTGAGGCGGTCGTCGGGCATATCTTGAAGTTCCGAAATATTGTACATATGGATTTTAAACTGCGAAACGGAATTTTTGGAAAAGGCTTGTCTTTTGGAAAATCACGGGAGTTTGAGCGCACGGTTCTCCGGCGTTTTTACGGGGTAATGTTGCTTTAACCCACCGTCTTTGTCCTTATCGATGACAAAGTTCTAAAATGCTGTGAGGATGAATTTGTTGTTTGTGAGTTACGCGTCTGTAGCCATACATTCTTCAGTCGCTCCCTAAACATCTGAATCAAATCGATTATGCCAGACCGTTACAGTTAGGCATTGTTTGAAGCGGTCAAGAGAGATGGACTGTGATGGTTGAGGAATGCAGCCGATAGTGAAAACCTTAGGAAGTGTTCGGCTTGGACACGTCTGACGAAGTGGGGAAGCTTTTGCGAATCACGGCACATTCATCATTGTTTGCGCTGTGTAATCGATGCTCTACTTCGTTGAAACCTTTGCAAAGGTAACACTTTACGGATAATTAACCAAATCCAAAGGCAAAAAGTTCACTATGGTGCACAGAGAGTAGGGTTGCGGACTGAGATGGCGGTTTTTTGAGGCGTCCTGTTTAAAGCTTTGATATGTGGCTGTTTTTCTGTACCTTTGTAAGTTAAATAGATTTGGAATGGATTTTAAACTGAATTCACAATATAAACCCACCGGAGATCAGCCGGAAGCCATCGCCCAGCTGGTGAAGGGTGTCAACGACGGTACACCGGCTCAGACACTGCTTGGTGTGACCGGTTCGGGTAAGACTTTCACAATGGCCAACGTGATTCAGCAGGTGCGCCGCCCCACGTTGATATTAAGCCATAACAAGACTCTTGCTGCTCAGCTTTACAGCGAGTTCAAGCAGTTTTTTCCAGAGAATTCCGTTCAGTATTTCGTGTCGTACTACGACTATTACCAGCCGGAAGCCTACATCCCGTCGGTCGACAAGTATATTGAAAAGGACCTCATGATCAATGACGAGATTGAGAAACTGCGTCTTGCCACCACTTCGGCGCTTCTGTCGGGACGCAGGGATGTAATTGTTGTAAGCTCGGTGTCGTGTCTGTTCGGTATGGGCAATCCGGAGGATTTCAATGCCAACGTGATTGACATCCGTGTGGGTCAGAAAATTGCCCGCAATGCCTTTCTGCGCCGTCTTGCCGAGGCTCTTTATTCACGTAACGAGGTAGAACTGAACCGTGGTAATTTCCGCGTGAAGGGGGATACCATCGACATCCGTCTGGCCTATGAGGAAATCATTCTCCGTGTGATTTTCTGGGGCGACGAGATAGAATCCATATCCACTCTCCATCCGCTCGACAATGTGCCCCTGGGCAGCCACGACCAGTTCAAGATATATCCGGCCAATTTGTTTGTCACATCGCGTGAACGCCAGGCTTCGGCTCTGGCTCAGATGGAAGTGGACCTCGGGCAGCAGGTGGACTTTTTCAACAAAGAAGCGCGCCTGCTTGAAGCCAAACGCCTTTATGAACGTACCACTTACGACATTGAGATGATCCGCGAGGTAGGCCACTGTCCGGGCATCGAGAACTACAGCCGATATTTCGACGGGCGCGAGCGCGGCATGCGCCCGTTCTGTCTGCTTGATTATTTCCCCAAGGACTATCTTACCATAATTGACGAGAGCCATGTGACCATTCCACAGATACGCGCCATGTATGGTGGCGACCTTTCACGAAAGGAAAATCTTGTGAACTACGGATTCCGCATGGAGAGTGCCCTTGACAACCGCCCGCTCCGGTTCGAGGAGTTCGAATCGCTCACCAATCAGGTTGTCTATGTCAGTGCCACTCCCGCCGATTACGAGCTTGAACAGAGCGAAGGCGTGGTGGTGGAGCAGGTGATACGTCCCACCGGGCTGCTCGACCCGCTCATTGTGGTGCAGCCGTCGGAACATCAGATTGACCATCTGCTCGAGCAGATAGAGATGCGCCGTGAGAAGGACGAGCGTGTGCTTGTCACCACCCTTACAAAGCGCATGGCCGAGGAACTGAACGACTACCTGCAGAAACTGCAGATAAAATCGGCCTATATACATTCGGATGTCGACACTCTCGACCGCATCAAGATTCTGGATAATCTCCGCGCCGGAGTATTCGATGTAGTGATAGGCGTAAACCTCCTCCGAGAGGGGCTTGACCTGCCGGAGGTGTCGCTCGTGGCCATCATAGATGCCGACAAGGAGGGCTTCCTGCGGTCGCACCGCTCGCTGACACAGACCGTGGGACGTGCCGCCCGCAACCTCAACGGCATGGTCATCATGTATGCCGACAAGATTACTGACTCGATGCGCCTTACAATCGAGGAGACCGAACGGCGCCGTGCCAAACAGCTGGCATATAACGAGGCACACGGCATTGAGCCTAAGGCTATTGTCAAGGCACGTAACAGGATTATCGGACTTGATACTGAGGATCTGCCCGGAGCACCGGCAGCAGGCGGACGCCGTGCGGCCAAAGCGCCTAAGGCCGCAACGCCGATACCATACGAGAGCGAATACGTGTCGACGGTCAACCTTGCAGCCGATCCGGTGGTTCCCTATATGAGCGCGGCCGAACTGCAGCGCTCCATCACCCGTTTGCGTTCCGACATGGTTCACGCTGCCAAAAACATGGAATTCATGGAGGCTGCGCGCTTGCGCGATGAAGTGCTGAAAATGGAGGAACTCTTAAAGACAATGCAGTGACGCTTATGACAAAAGAAAACCGTAACAATCCAGATAATATACAGACTGAAGTTCACGCACAGGCCCGCACGGGAGTGGATCCGCGTTTCGACCTGAAACGCTGGCTCCCCACATCAGTGAAAGAGGCACGCCTGCATGGATGGGAGGAGCCGGACATCGTGATATTCTCCGGCGACGCCTATGTTGATCATCCCTCGTTCGGAGCGGCTGTAATAGGCCGTGCCCTCATGGAAATTGGCGGCTACAAGGTGGCCATTGTGCCTCAGCCCAACTGGCAGGACGATTTGCGCGACTTTAAGAAATTCGGCCGACCGCGTCTGTTCTTCGGCATTTCTGCCGGAGCGATGGACTCAATGGTGAACCACTACACAGCCGGTCGGCGTCGCCGCAGCGATGACGCCTATACGCCCGGAGGCCGACACGGAGCGCGTCCGGACTACCCTACGGTGGTCTATGCCGACATCCTTAAGCGCCTTTATCCCGATGTGCCTGTCATAGCCGGAGGCATCGAGGCCTCCTTACGCAGAAATTCGCATTATGATTACTGGCAGGACCGTCTGCGGCCGTCGATCATGATAGATGCGCAGGTCGACATGGTGGTGTATGGAATGGGGGAGAAGCCCATGCTCGAGGTGGCTGCACGTCTTTCCGCCGGTGAACGGATTGAGACTATCACAGACGTTCCTCAGACCGTAGTGGTGCGTCCGCTCGCCGAGATGCCGCAGGCCGGTGCCGACAATATCGTGCTCGCCTCGTTTGAGGAGTGCAAGCGCGACAAGGTCGTGCAATCTGCCAATTTCAAGCACATCGAGCAGCAGTCTAACCGTATGCACGGTGCGGTGCTCTGGCAGCAACACGGCAATAAGGTGGTGAAAGTCAATCCTATGTATCCGCCTATGACCACTGCGGAGATTGACCGTACGTTCGGGCTGCATTACACGCGTCTGCCTCACCCGCGTTACAAGGGGAAACGGATTCCGGCGTTCGATATGATCAAGTTCTCGGTCAACATGCACCGCGGATGTTTCGGCGGGTGCGCTTTCTGCACCATCTCCGCGCATCAGGGCAAATTCATCGCGTCGCGCAGCAAGGAGTCTATCCTTGCCGAAGTGCGTCAGGTGGTGGCCATGGACGATTTCAAGGGATATATATCCGACCTCGGAGGCCCGTCGGCCAACATGTACCGAATGGGTGGCCGCGACACAGGGATATGTGCAAAATGCATGCGGCCGAGTTGCCTGCATCCCAAGCCCTGTCCGAATCTTGACAATGACCATACGCTGCTGCTTGAGGTTTACAAGGCGGTGGACAGCCTGCCGGGCGTGAAAAAGTCGTTTATCGGCAGCGGTGTGCGTTATGATCTTGCCATGCATCGCTCCGGCAATGAAAAAGCGGAGGCCGCCAACCGGCGGTACATCGCCGAACTTATACGCAACCATGTGAGCGGACGTCTGAAAGTGGCGCCTGAGCACACCGAAGATGATGTGCTTGAGGTGATGCGTAAGCCTTCGTTCAGTCTGTTTTATGAATTCAAGGATATTTTCGACCGCATCAACAGTCGGGAAAATCTGAAACAGCAGCTTATACCATACTTCATTTCATCGCACCCAGGCTGCACGGAGACGCACATGGCTGAACTTGCCATCAAGACCCGCGACCTTGATTTTCATCTGGAGCAGGTGCAGGATTTCACTCCCACACCAATGACGGTGGCCACAGAGATTTACTACAGCGGGGTACACCCTTACACGGGTGAAAAGATTTTCACAGCCATAACGCCTGAGCAGAAACTTGCACAGCGGCAGTATTTCTTCTGGTACGACAGGGCTTACCGTTCAGGCATCATGGATTCGTTGCGGCGTCTGCATCGCCCCGACCTTATCAAACGTCTGTTCCCCGGCCATCTCGGTTATGAGCCTCAGACACGGCGTGGGTTCCAGTCGAAAAAACGCCGCTGAAAGTCACATCCGGTGAAGCTGCTCAAAGTCAGTAGTCGCAGCGCAGCCGGCATATTTATCAGACGGGGATTACCACCATTGGGATGTCGGCGCGGAACAGAATCTTGTGCGCGAGTGATGGGTTGAACACACGGGCGAACACGTTCTTGTGCTTGTTGGGGAGGCATATCATGTCGAACGGTTTGCGTGTGGCGATATTGTCAAGATCGTCGAATACGGAATGAGTCTTGATGTATTCCACCGAGAATGTATATCCGGCATAGTGCTCCCGGCAATATTTCAACAGATTGTCGGCCGCCTGCGTTGGCGGTGTCTGACGCATTCTGCGCGGCGGAACGCTTATGAGCGTCACATCCAGATGGATGTCGGGAAACAGACGGTAGAGTGAGTCGAGGGCCAGCATGTCCTCCTGATCCAGATTGCAGAAAAACGCCACCCGTTCATGTTCGCCGAACAGGTCGAAATCCGTGTTCTCCGGTACGGTAAATGCCGGAACGCGGCAACGGTCGAGCACCTCGGCTGTGACGCTGCCTATCAGTTCCGTTTCCTTTTTCCCTGCCTCGCGTGTGCTCATCACAACCATCAGCGGCTTTTCCTCGCGTGTATACGAGAGAATGACCTCCTCCGGAATACCCTCGCTGACTATTGTGGAAAATTTCACTGCCGGGAGGCGTCCGCTTTTGATATCGTCGCGCACTGTGTGTGCGAAACGTTTCATCAGCGTTTCCGCCTGCTGCTGCATTCGGGAGGTGAGCTCCATATCCTCCAGCTCATAATCGTAGGCGTCGGAAAGCTGTATTGTCTCGCTTCCCGAAGGGCTTATGAAGGCATGCATAAACTCCACTTCGCAGTTCATGCGGGATGCAAGTTGCATGGCCAGTTTAACCGCCAGGGATGTATGGGGAGAAAAGTCGGTTGGCACGAGAATCTTGCCCTGCCGATGTTTGGCCCTATCGGTGTCGGCAACGTTGAAAATCTCGAAGTTCTCCACAATTCGCAGTGCTTTGGGGAGGTCGGCCTCTTTGATGCGGACTCTCACCCCCGCCGATACTTCAGGATTTGCCAGATTGACGTTGTTGAGTTCCACAGGAATGCCTTCACGTTCCAGAATGAGTTTCACTTTCTGGGCACGTTCAAAGGTGTGTATGGCCAGAGTTATGAGACGGTTGGGTGTCATGGCGTGGGTGTTTTGCGGAGATAAATAAAATCGCGCCCTTCGGGGCATGCCGATGGGCGCGACTTATGCTTTGGTTGCTTGAATGTTTCTGACGGCGGATGAATGCTGTTCTGGCTTCATGTGGCCGTGTAATTCTCAAATTCAGGCTTCCTTTTTCTGTTCCTCTTCCTGAAGGATTTCAACCGCCATGTCGTAGATGGTGGTGTCGTCGAGCACTACAATGCCACCGTCGGGACCCGGTTCGATGTGTACACCGCAGTTATTGCCGAATTCGTAATTTGAACCCCCAAAGTAGTTACGAACTGTTTGCACGGTTATATGGAGCTTGTCGGCAATGCGGTGGGTTGCGCCATCGGGAAGGCTGTCTTTAAGGCGACGCAGATCGTTGAAAGTGATTGTCTTTGTCATGATCGTGTATTTTTAGGGTGAAATATGTTCTGTTAGCACCATAAATTTATGCTTAATGGCTGTAATTAGCAAATGTTTGTTATGTGTTTTACAACATATTTTTTCATTCTTTTACCCTAATTTTAAGTCAAACAAAGGCTTATGATAAATGGCCTGAAAGGCTTTATAGGGCATGTAGGCACGGGGTAAGGTGAGAGAATTTGTCAGATGCGCTCCACATCGGCAGCCTTGATCCATGCACGTTCATTCTGCCCTACGCGCACTTCAAACCATTTTCCGTCGGCCGATGATGAGATGGAATCAACAATCTCCACTTTGGTGCCTTCGTGCAGCAGGAATGCTTCTTCCGACTGGTTCCGTGCCTCGCGCGGCGTTGTGGAAAGCTGGGCGGAGGGTGGGAGGATGATGGCATACCGGTCGGTTTCAACACGGTTTGCAGCCGCGAACGATATGATCACGGCAAGCGCGCACACAATGAATATTATCAGGCCACCGAAGAAACTCAGTTTCTTGACAAGCACCACCGACGAGAAAAGATAGGTGAGCGCCGAGGCAAGAAACAGTGCAAAGAGAATTATCGCAAGCGAGGCCCATGTGTCGGCCTTGAAAAACATTACGATGTTTTCCCAAAGATTCGATACGAAGGAACCTGAGTCAATCTGGCGGTCTGTGATTTTCCCTTTCACGAATTCCAGATTTATGCGTGCGTCCTTGTTGGTGGGGTCGAGTTTGAGGGCGCGTTCATAGTTTACAATCGCCATGCCGAGATTGCCCTGACGATAATAAGCATTGCCGAGATTGTAGCATATCGTACTGGAGGTGCCTTCAGAAGCTATGGATTCGCGGTAAAGCCGTTCGGCAAGTGAGAAATTATCGGCGGCATATGCCGAGTCGGCCTGTTCTGCCAGATGTCCTGCTTCGATGCCAGTTTCCAGAGCCTCCTCTGCTTCTGGTGAGGCGACAGCAGCACCTGCCGTTGTGATTGAATCCTGCTGGGCTGCCGCTGTCAATGCGGCAATCAGAAATATGGCGAATGATATGATATGTTTCATGTTGCGTCTGATGGTTTGGTTGAAATGTTGCGCCATGTCGGAAGTCAGGCACGTGCTATCTTGCTGCGTTCAATTTCGTTGATTACATCGGTTGCACGGTTATATATGGCCTCTACCGACGAATCGAGAGATGAATCGGGGGTGTAACGTGCCATTTCGCAGTCATCGAGGATGGCTATCACGTTATTGCAGATTTCTGTGTCGGCTCCGCGTTGCGACAGGGTGTCCACGATGTTCTGGCGTGTGAGCTGCGACGAGGGGATGTTGAGCTTGTCGCTCAGATAGCCCCACATAGCTTTGAGCAACTCTTCGTAGAATTTGTCGCTCTTGTGCGCTTTCATGAAGCTTTCGGCCATTTTAAGGCGCTTCCGTGCCACCTTGTTGGCACGGGAAGTACGGCGTCCCACAACATCGGCTTCGCGTTTTAGCTTGTTGCTGTAGATGAGCACACTGGCTATGGCTGCGGCGAGGAGTGCGCCGAAGATGGCCCAGTACCACCAGAAGCGTATCATGGGGGTATGGTCGGCCGACTGGTTCTTGTCGCCTGTCTTTATGTGCAGGATGTCAGTGTTCTTGGCTTCGATGTCGCGCTGCTCAGCACTCATAGTGGTTCCGGAGCCTTTGGCCACATTGAGCGTGTAGCCCGGAGCGGTGAGCGTGACGTATTGTTTCTTGGCGAGGTCGAAGTAGACGAATTCCTGTGCCGGAATCTTGAATTCGCCCACGGATTGCGGCACGAGGGTGTAGTCAATGCTCCGGGTACCGGTGAGGGTGTTTCCGGCTATACGGACATTTTCCTCGGTCTTGGGTGTGTATTGCTCGAATTCCGATGGAATCTGCGGTTTGGGCTCGGTGAAGTATTTGATGTTGCCCGTACCGGTTACGATATAGCGGAGCGAAATCGCTTCACCTGTTCTCGGAGTGTTGGAACTGAGTGCGCTTTCAAATTTGAACTGTCCCACAGCACCAGAGAATCCGGCCGGTTCAGGCTGGGGGAGGGGTGTGATGTTGACTGTCTGTGTGAACGGCTGCAGGTGCACCTCCTTCTCGATGGGACGGGCTGAGATGAAGAAACCGTTCGACACGCGTTCGAGCTGCACCACGCTCAGGTCGTATTTGCCGGAGTTGATGGTGAGTTTCCCCGATTTCTGAGGGAAGATGATGCATTTTTTCAGCACGGCCGTGATGTAGTTCTGACCGTTGTAATGCTCCACTTCATTAAGCTGGGCCTGTGTGTCGAGTTCATCGATAAGGAAACCGTCGAAGGTAGGGGGCGAGGTGACCATGAACGAATTGATGCGCTCGAATTTGGTGTATAGCTTGAGTGTGCATTCGATGGCCTCGCCTTCGTAGGCCTGACTCTTGTTGAGGATTACGCGCACGAAGATGTCGTTTTTGGATATCTTGGTGTCCTGTGCAGGCTCGTCTAAATCCGGCATCCCCATGGCGTTGCCGCCGTAACCGCCGTTGTTCTGTGCAGAATTGCGGTCAGGTGGGAGAATCCGGAACTGTGCGGCCGAGGTCTGCAGTGTTTTGCCATCGGCCACGATAGTGGCCGATGGAATGGTGTATGTGCCCTCTTTTTCGGCACGGTAGGTGAATGTATAGTCGACCGATGTGTTTGAACTCTGCACACCGTTGATAATCTGCATGGACTGCATGGTGCTGACGCCTGGATTGCGCGAAAGCAGCTTGCACCCCTCGATGGCCGGGGCATTCAGGCTTGTGCCTTCAGCGTTCGACAGGCGGTAGGTGACGTAGAACACATTGCCTGCAATCACGTTTCGGGGCGGTTGCACCTTGAACGACACTTGTGCGGCCATCTGGCAGCATATGCCGGCTATCAACGTAAATAACAAGAATAATTTCTTCATGTCGGGTAATTCATTTCATAGTTGAGTGACGTGGGAGGGGCGGGCTTATTACCAGGGTTTGTCGGTGGTGCGGCGGTTGGCACGTTTCTCTTCACCCTGTTTCATCAGTTCCACTTTCTGTCGGGTGCCGTTTTCCTTATCCTCCATGGCTTTCAGAATCTGCTGGGCGCTTGCATCGCTCAGACCGCCCTGTTGCTGCTTCTGCTGTTGCTGCTGGTCCTTGTTCTGGTCGGGTGTGTTCTGCTGGTTCTGGTCCTTGTCTTTATCCTTGTCCTGATCCTGCTTGTTGTCCTGCTGGTCCTGATTCTGCTGCTGGTCCTGATTCTGGTCTTTATTCTGATCCTGATTCTGGTCCTGCTGGTCTTTATTCTGGTTCTGGTTCTGCTGGTCCTGCTCCTGCTTTTTCAACTGGGCCAGACGGAGATTTTCGCGAGCCTGGTCGTTGTCAGGATTTCTGCGGAGGGCATTCTTGTACATCTCTATGGCCGAGGCGTAATCTTCGGCCTTGTAGGCTATGTTGCCGCGGTCGTAGAAAGAACTTTCGGCAAGTTTGACGTCGGTCTGCGAGGCTACTTTGGCAAGCATGGCATCGGCGGTGCGCACAAGCGAATCGGCCTTGTTGGCAATGTCGTTGCCACGCTGTTTCAGGTATGCTGACGCGAGATTGAACTGCGCGGTGGCGTTGTCCGGATTCTCCTCAAGAGCTTTCTTGTAGGAAATTTCGGCATCGGCGTAATGCTGATCGGCATACTGCGCGTTGCCCTCCTTTATGGAATTGCGCTCGCGCTTTGTGGACTGCACCTGCGCCTGTTCCGCAGTGTTATCGTGATTCTTGCCACACCCTGCCAGCAGCGGCAGGAGTGCCACTGTGGCCGTGAACGACAATATGTTTACGTAACGTTTCATATAACGGTGTTTGAGCATTGTTGTTGGCCGGATCGGTGTCCGAAGTGGGTGTATCATTTGCTGAAGAAAGTAAATTTCTTGAGCCAGCCGATCTTGCGCGGCAGTATGCAGGCGTCAATCACCAGCAGCAGTAACGCTATGCTGGCGAACACCGGGAACTGCTCGGCACTGGCCTTGTAGGATACATGTTTCAGATCTGATTTCTTTATCTGGTCAAGGCTTTCTATGAGCTGGTCGACAGCCTTGTTGCCGGAGCCGTTGATGTATGCGCCACCTCCGGCTTTGGCAATCTCTTTCGCCATAGCCTCGTTAAGATATGTGGTCACAGGTGCTCCGGAGGCATCCTTCAGGAATTCGCCTTTGCGCGGATTGACCGGAATAGGCGCACCCTTGAGCGAACCGACTCCGATGACATCCACCTCGATGCCCTGACTTTTGGCGTACTCGGCCATCTCCACAGCGTTGCCTTCATGGTTCTCGCCGTCGGTAATCACGATTATCGCCTTGCTTATCTCCGGATCGGGTGAGAACGAGTTTATGGCCATGTCGATTGCCGCTCCGACCGCTGTGCCTTGTGTCGGTACCATCTCGGTTGAAATCTCGTCGAGATACATGCGTGCCGAAAGGAAATCGGTTGTGATAGGGAGCTGGGTATAGGCCTCACCTGCGAAAACAATGAGGCCCACCTTGTCATTGTCGAGTTTGTCAATGAGGCGGTTGAGGATGTATTTCGCTCTCTGTAGGCGCGAAACACCCTGAGGGTCATCGGTAGAGGAGGCAAGCATCGAGCGTGATACGTCGAATGCAATCATGACCTCTATACCGGAGGTGTTCTCCACTTCCTCTTTCTGGCCGGCGCGCGGGCGCGCTATCGCCACGATAAGGGCTGCCAGGGCAAGGAGTTCCAGACTGATTTTTACCGCCGGAACATATTTTGATGCCTCGGGCATCAGGCGCGACAGATGTGCGGGATTGCCATAGCGGCGCAATTTTGCCTTGCGTGCCAGACGTGCCCACCACCACAGGCCGAAAATCACCGGCAGCAGGAACAGAAGATATAGCAGATGTGGATATGCGAAGCTCATTTGATATTGCTGATTATCATGCGTATGCGGTTAATATCTTGAATGGCGGTGCGTAAGTTGGGCGGAGGCGTCGGTCAGGGGATGGACCGCAGCCATGTCTGCCGCAGCAGCAGTTCAAGAACGAAAAGTCCGAGAGCGAGCAGCGCCCACGGGAGATAATTGTCCTCGGTGTGCGAGAAGTGACGCACATCGAATTCCGTTTTTTCAAGTTTGTCAATCTCCTCGAAAATCTCTGTGAGCACCTTGTTGCCGGTGGCGCGGAAGTATTTGCCTCCGGTTATGTCGGCAATCTGTTTGAGTGTTGACTCATCGATCACCACGGGCATCGGCACATATTCTATGCGGCCGAACATGTTTACCTGCGGATAAGGGGCTGTGCCGTTTGTGCCTATTCCGATGGTGTAGACCTTGATGCCAAGCTTGTGGGCAATCTCGGCGGCGGTGAGCGGAGCCACGATGCCGGTGTTGTTCGAACCGTCGGTAAGCAGGATTATACTTTTCGATTTTGCGCGTCCGTCCTTGATGCGGTTTATGGATGTGGCGAGGCCGTCGCCTATGGCGGTTCCGTCCTCAAGCATTTCGCGGTTGAGGGCGTTGACATAGTTGGTGAGCGCGGCGCGGTCGGTTGTCATGGGCACTCCGGTGAACGCTTCTCCGGCGAACACCACCAGACCCATGTTGTCGTTTTCACGGCCGTTGATGAAGTTGGCAGCTATTTTTTTTGCGGCTTCCAGGCGGTCTGGCTTGAAATCGCGTGCCAGCATACTCGATGAGATGTCAAGGGCTATGACCATGTCGGTGCCTTCGGTGCTCGATGTGCGCCATGCATCGCGTGTCTGAGGACGTGCGAGCACAATGATAAGGCAGCCTATGGCCGCCAGACGCAGGGCGAACATGGCAAACAGGCCGTACTGCTTCACCGGCCTTGGCGTGCGCCGGAACGGACCGGTGGTGGATATGTGGAGTGAAGGATAGGCCGAACGGTGTTTCCACACATACCATGCAATCAGAGGCACGTAGAGCAGAAACAACCAAAGTAAGCCGGGATGAGCCAGATGCATCATTTATTTTCCTTTCGTTGTGGGGTTATCGTTTGTTGTTTTCTTGTCGGGGGCGGCTGCTGCTGTCTGCGCGGACACATTGCCGTTCTCAGCCTCGCCGTCGGGGTTCTCTGTGACCACAGGGCGAGTTTCCTCGACGAACTGCATGGCGTTCTGGAAGGAGCGTACGTTATCGTCGGGGAGGGGGCGTACCTTGGCGAATTTCACGTAGTCGGCAATTTCAACCACGCGCTGCATATACTTGTTCGACATGCGGGTCTCTTCGTTGGCCGACAGGGCTTTCAGAATCTGCGATGAGGTCATTTCCATGGCATTTATGCCGAAACGCTCCTGCAGGTAATCCCTGAGAATGTCGATGAGGCGCGTATAATACTCCTTTTCCTGTCCCTTCTCCCAAAGCTGTGCTTCTTTCAGGGCATTGAGACGGTTGAAGGCAATCTGATCGGGCGGCAGACGCTTTTTCTGCGGCATGATGTTGACAGTCACCTTGTTGCTGAGAATCAGGTATGCACATATGCCACCTGCTATAATCACGATTCCAAGCACAATCCAGAGCCAGTAGTCGGTGATCCAGTCGGGCAGCCAGTCGTACCATTTCGACTCAAAACCGGCAACATCAGCAATGGGGTTTATGTCGGTCATTTCGCTCACGTCAACAGGATTGACCTTGATTGAAAGTCCGTTGGAACGTACGGTGTCAGGTCCGTTGACCAGCAGGAACGGGGGGATGGCATATACGCCGGAGTCGAACGACTGCACCACAAGCGCACGCTTTATCTCTTCCAGACCGTTGCCGATGTCGGTGGTGTCGCCATCCACCCAGTCTATTATCTCGACCTCGGCCGGAAAGGCGTTTTTATCGACCATCAGTGCTGTTCCGGCATTGCGCGGCTGCACAATGTTGAGCTTGACCGCCATCTGGCGTCCCATCTCCATCTGAGTGGAATCGACGGAGGCTTTTATCGAAGTCACAGCCACAGCCTGCAACACGGCCGTGATGCAGAGCAGGAGTGTGATGGATATGTTTCTGATTGCTTTCATCGTTATGTTGGAAATGCTGGAGCTTAGAAAGGGTGGTTAACCACTGCCTGAGGTCCGGATTGTGAGTGGTCAGGCGTGCTTCTGGAACAATCCTTTGAGCGCGCTGACGAAATCCTCGTCGGTGGCCACGCTTACAGAGCCTACCCGGCAACGTTTCAGTGTGTCGGACATGTTCTGCTGACGTTCATACCACCAGCGGCTATAATCGTTGCGTACACGTCTTGAGGATGTGTCCACCCACTGCTCTGCGCCGGTCTCGAGGTCGGCCACGCGCATCAGGCCCACATCGGGCAGCTGCGAATCGCGTTTGTCGTAAACCTGCACGCCGTAGACGTCGTGCTTGTTTGATGCTATTGAAAGAGCCTTGTAATAGTCCTTTTCGTCGATAAAGTCGGAAATCAGGAATGTGGTGCAACGCTTTTTCAGGGCATCAGAGAAGTAGCGGAGCACCATGCCGATATCGGTGCCGCGGCTCTCGGGTGTGAAGTCAAGCAGTTCACGGATTATGAACAGGATGTGCTTGCGTCCTTTCTTGGGCGGAATGAATTTCTCTATCTTGTCGGAGAAGAAAATCACCCCGATTTTGTCGTTGTTCTGGATGGCTGAAAACGCCAGCGTGGCGGCTATCTCCGCAATCATCTCGCGTTTCTCCTCGCCCACAGCTCCGAAAAGGCGCGAACCGCTGACATCGACAAGCAGCATGACCGTGAGTTCGCGTTCTTCCTCGAACACCTTGACGTACGGCTTGTTGTGGCGCGCCGTAACGTTCCAGTCAATGTCGCGTATGTCGTCGCCATACTGATATTCGCGCACTTCAGAGAACATCATTCCCCTCCCTTTGAAGGCGGAATGATATTCTCCGGCGAAGATGTTCTGCGACAGCCCGCGGGTTTTTATTTCAATTCGTCTGACTTTTTTCAGAAGCTCTTTAGCGTCCATGTACGGTTGCTGTATAAGTTGGGTATTCGTTGAAGCGCCTTGTTATCAGGGCACCTCGACTTTGTCCAGAATTTCGGAGATGATTTCGTCGGCAGTGATGTTGTTGGCCTCGGCCTCGTAGGTCAGGCCGATACGGTGACGTAGAACATCGTGGCATACGGCGCGCACATCCTCGGGAATCACGTAACCGCGCTGGTGCAGGAATGCATATGAGCGGGCGGCACGCGCAAGTGAGATGGAGGCACGCGGAGAGGCTCCGAATCCGATGATGCCGGTCAGGTCGTTCAGGCCGTATTCGGCGGGGAAGCGGGTTGCGAAAACAATGTCGACTATGTAGCGTTCAATCTTTTCGTCGATGTAGATCTGCTCCACAACTTTCTGTGCCTCGATAATCTCTTCGGGTTTGAGGAGCGGACGAACCTCTTTTTTCTCATTCGAGATGTTCTGGCGGATAATCTGTTTTTCCTCGTCGCGCGACGGGTAGCCGATAACCACCTTGAGGAGGAAACGGTCGACCTGCGCTTCGGGGAGGGGGTAGGTGCCTTCCTGCTCGATGGGATTCTGGGTGGCCATCACGAGGAACGGCTCGTCGAGCTGGAAGGTCTTGTCGCCGATTGTCACCTGACGTTCCTGCATGGCCTCAAGCAGCGAGGACTGAACCTTGGCAGGTGCACGGTTGATTTCATCGGCCAGTACGAAGTTGGCGAAAACCGGGCCTTTTTTCACCTGGAATGTCTCGTTCTTGACGCTGTAGACCATGGTTCCCACAACGTCGGCGGGGAGAAGGTCGGGGGTGAACTGAATACGGCTGTATTTGGCGTCGATAATCTGTGCGAGTGTCTTGATGGCAAGGGTCTTTGCCAGGCCGGGGACACCTTCAAGCAGCACGTGGCCGTTGGAAAGGAGGGCTATAAGGAGCGATTCCACAAGGTGTTTCTGACCGACGATGGTCTGGTCCATCCCTCGGGTAATCAGATTTACGAAATCTCTTTTACCTGCAACGAGGTCGTTAAGGTCGCGGATGTTAACCGGTTCACTCATAATGTGTTGGTGTTATAGATGTTGTGTTTAGATTAATTCGTTGTTGTCCTGATGCTTAAGCTTTGAGAATTAAGCGATTGCACTGCATCATAAAGGCAGATGCGCCGACCGCGGCGCGGCAGGTGCATCTTCCCCTTGATTGTGGTGCAAAAATATGAAATAGGTGGCTAAAGTGTGAAAAGAGAGTGTTAATTTTATCTATTAAGAGTTTACCTCTATTAAGATTTAATCATTTTTGACTGTTGACAATTGCTTGGGCGCGGCGCATGGCATCTGCCTCACTCTCTTTGTCGCCGGCTTTGATTCCGTACTTTTCGGCCGGGGGGATCACGACCACGGTGTTAGGCGCAATGTGGTCCGGATCGTCAATGATATTTTTATTCTCCTCATAGATGTAAACCCAGAATATCTTCTTGCCATAGTGCCGGCGTGCCATGGTGGTGAGATATCGGTTGGCTTTCACGGTATCGGTAACGATGGCGGCACGGGGAGTCTCCACAGTTTTAGCTTCCGGTTCAACCGCTGTTGAACCTTGGCCGGGGCTGACGGTGTCGGCAGGGATGCTGTCGGAGTGTCCGGCGGCAACGGCGGCCAGGCTGTCGGCAGTTGCGGATTTGCCTTCTTTCGCTTCGGTCTTGCTTATCACGTTTACGCCCTCGGCTTCAATATTAACGTTTTTGATGTGGCTGAGGTTTAAACGGTTATTGGCGAAATATCCTATGGCCAGACCGGCCACCAGAGATAGCAGCGAGGCAATCACGATATGCATGGTGTGATGCGACGAATGGTCACGAACCTCCACCACGCGCTCGTGTTCTATAATCTTCTCAATCTCTTTTGTCGGTAAGGTGTTATGCGGCGTTTGTTCCGGCTCATTGTTACCGGAAACCGGTGCAGCCGTTTTGTGTTCCGGCTCTGCATGTTCCGGTTGAACAGGAGTTTCTATTATGGGATTTGGAGCCGGTGCAGAAACCGGAGAGGTGGCAGCTGGCTCCGGGGCTGCCGCCTCACGCCGCGGTGGGATGGGCGGGGGACATGGCTGACTGGCCGGTTCGGTTTCGTTGCACGCCATTTCGGCGGTTTCCATGTCGGCATCCGTAAGATTGTCGGGCAGCTCTACCGGCTCAAAAATGGAGAAGGGGGCATTGACGGTTTCGGCCAGAGTTGCATCCGGTGCGAACTCGATGTAAAGTTCGTCGGCGACCTCGACTGCGTGGAATGTGCCAATTCCTTTTACCGACACACTTTCGCCGCGCGCCAGTGTGCCTTCAATGATGGCAGTGAATTCCTGAATAAAGTTCCGGATGGTTGCGCTGTCTGCTATCCCGGTGGCAATCAGGGAATCAATAAGTTGGGGAAGTGACATGGTGCTCATCGGCGTCCCTCCTTTACATGTTTTTTCAGCATTCCGCCGGCGGTGAATTTCACTTCAATGGAAGGGGGGAGAAGCATGCGTTTGCCCGAGGCGAGGTCGGTTGTTATCTCTTCGTCATGTTTGAGTCCTTCGAATGTGCCGAATCCGGGGATGGCAATCCTGTTTCCCTCGCCGCACTGGTCGGCCAGCAGGGTGCTGAGCTTATCAAGCAGTCCGGCTGCCGTGGCGTTGTCGCACGACATGCGCTGAGCCAGCGTGGAAACGAATGCTTTTTGGTCCATGTGATTTATGGTGAATGGTGTGGGTGCAAAGATACGTATAAGTGGGTGCAATGCCAAATTTATTTGGGCTTCCGTCGGTCGCATTTAAGGACGCAGCCCTCGCAGCCGCATGAACACTGAGGGCCGTCGGAGGAACGCATCGACTTGATGAACCGTATAATACGGATTACAGCCAGAATAATGACAATCAGCAGGATGGCAATCATGCCTCCCCACTGTAGGAGAGTGTTAAGATTCATGTCTGAAATTCTTTTTGATGGCTGTGTTCAGTCTGGCAGGTGTCAAGGTGTCCGGATAATCGCTGAAAGGGAGGCGCAGGCTGCATCCGCTTTGGAATTCAGAGCATCCGAAGGCGGTGCGGCCTTTAAGAATATGACCTTTTCCGCAGAGCGGGCATTGAATCTGTTCGTATGTCTTTATGGCCGGTTTCCGTGTCGTGGCTGTTTTTGTACTGCCTTCGGATGTGCCTGAAGCAGATTTTGATTTAGGAGCATTTTTTTTCTGCTGTTCTGCATCGACAATCGCGATTTTGCGCATGGAGTTGTCGGACAGGACATTGAGCACTATCGAAGAGATGAGTTCCTTCAGTTCGCCTATGAAGTCGGAAGCGCTGTAGTCGCCGCGTTCGATGCGGCGCAGTTTGTTCTCCCACAGACCGGTCAGTTTTGCACTTTTCAGCAGCTCTTCGTTGATCAGGGCTATGAGGTCGATACCGGCCTGAGTGGCCACTATGTTTTTGCGTTGACGGGCTATGTAATGCCGGTTGAACAGCGTCTCGATTATGGATGCGCGTGTGGAGGGACGGCCGATGCCGTTCTCCTTCATTGCATCGCGCAGCTCCTCGTCGTCCACGGTTTTTCCGGCCGTTTCCATGGCACGCAGCAGTGTTCCCTCGGTGTAGAGCTTCGGGGGCTGGGTGGTGCGTTTCTGCAGCGACGGTTTGTGAGGGCCGCTTTCGCCGGCAGTAAGCGGCGGCAGGATGCGGTCGGTGTCGCCATCCTGCGATTCGCTTTCGCCTGTGGTGTCGGTCTTTTTGTCGAAAACGGCGCGCCATCCCTGCGAGGTGATTACCTTGCCTGTGGCCTTGAATTCCACATCAGCCACCTTTCCGAGGGCGGTGGTCTGGTTAAACTCGCAGTCGGGATAAAAGGCGGCGATGAAACGCAGGGCTATGAGATGGTAAAGATGCCGTTCGTTGCCCACAAGTTGCGATGGGGATTCGCCTGTGGGAATAATGGCGTGGTGGTCAGTGACTTTGGAGTTGTCGAACACCTTCTTGCTTTTCGGTATCTTATTTGCAAGCACCGGTGCGGTAAGGCTGGCATAGGGCGACATTTTTGTCAGGATGCCTGGCACCTGCGGATAGATGTCGTCGCTCAGATAGGTGGTGTCGACACGCGGGTAGGTGGTCACCTTCTTTTCATATAGGCTCTGGATTAGTTTCAGGGTCTCGTCGGCTGTCCACCCGAATTTCTTGTTGCACTCCACCTGCAGCGATGTGAGGTCGAACAGGCGTGGAGGTGCCTCGCGTCCTTTCTTTTCCTGCACATCGGTGACGGTGAACGGGAGGTCTTTTATCTTTTCAAGTGCCGCCTGTGCCGATTCCGGCGTGTTGAAACGCCCCTTGGTGGCATTGAACAGGGCATCCTTGTAGATAGTTTTAAGTTCCCAGTAATCTTCGGGCTTGAAATTCGCTATCTCGAAATGCCGCTGCACTATGAGGGCAAGAGTAGGGGTCTGCACGCGCCCCACGGACAGAACGTTGCTGTTTTGCGCGTATTTAAGTGAGTAAAGACGTGTGGCGTTCATGCCGAGAATCCAGTCGCCGATGGCGCGCGATAGCCCTGCATGATAGAGATTATCGAAATCGGCCGACGGTTTGAGCCGGCTGAACCCTTCGCGTATGGACTGGTCGGTGAGCGACGATATCCACAGCCGTTTCACCGGGCACTTCACTCCGGCTTTCTGCATCACCCACCGCTGTATCAGTTCACCTTCCTGGCCGGCATCGCCGCAGTTTATTATCTCCTCGGCATTTTCGGAAAGTGATTTGATGACGTTGAACTGATGTTCGTATCCACGGTCGTTTATGAGCTTTATGCCGAATTTCGGCGGAAGCATGGGGAGTGAACTGAGGTTCCACCGTTTCCAATAGTCGGTGTAGTCGGCCGGCTCCTTGAGAGTGCACAGATGGCCGAATGTCCAGGTGACCTGATAGCCGTTCCCCTCGAAATAGCCGTCGTGACGCTCTGATGCGCCTAAAATTGCGGCAATGTCTTTGGCAACGCTCGGTTTCTCTGTGATGCAGACTTTCAATGTGATGGAGTTTGTAGGTTACTTTCAGTGGCGGAATGCAGACGGGGGAGGGAGGAAAGAAAGAGGTGGCTTACTGCCGGGCCGGGGCGAGGATATCGCCTTTGACGGTGTGGAAAATCAGCTCTGCGGTCTTGGGAAGCTGACCTTTGAAGGGGAAATCCACTTCGATTACCTGCACGCCATCGTCCTCGAACTGGAAATAGCGCTCGAAGTCAACGCCGTCGATGTCGGTGGCGGCAATTTTCTGTTTCCCTACTATGAGGTCGATGCTGTCGATGCGCTGCGATGTGTGGGGAATTCCCACCAGACAAAGCGATATGCGGATACCGTCGTCGGTATTTATCGTCTTGTCAGGTATGATGTTGATCTCGGCGTCAAGCTGCTGCACCTGTGCGTATGCCGAGGGGCTTACGACTGGTGTGGAAGCGGCGCAGAGGGCCATGATGGCTGCCAGTTTCATTGGTTTCATAGTGGTTAAGCGGTTTTGTACGTATAAGTTCAATTGATTTGACCGGCTGGAAGCGGAAAAGTTTATTGTTCTGCTTTTTTCGCTTCGTTCCAGAGTGCGTCCATCTGTTCGAGCTTCATTTCACGGAAGTTCAGACCCTGAGCCTTGGCGGCAGCTTCCATGTGGTTGAAACGCGAGATGAACTTTTTGTTGGTGCGTTCCAGTGCGGCTTCGGGATGTATGCCGTAAAGACGGGCTGCATTAATCAGTGAGAAGAGCACATCGCCCATTTCCACCTCCATCCGTTTCTGTTGCTCTGCAGAGAGGGGAGTGCCGGCTTCGGCTGCAGTGGCTTCGGCCGAGAATTCGTTGATTTCTTCTTTCACTTTGGCCCAAACATCGGCAGGTTTCTCCCTGTCGAATCCGGCATTTGCGGCTTTTTCCTGAACTCGGTAGGCTTTAATCAGGGCTGGGAGGGCGTTTGGCACTCCGGCCAAAATGCTGCGGTTTCCACCTTTCTCCTTGAGTTTTAGCTGTTCCCAGTTCATCGACACCTGCTGTGCGGTGTCGGCCTCCACATTGCCGTAGACGTGAGGGTGGCGGTAGATGAGTTTTGTCGCCAGGGCGTCGGCCACGTCGGCGATGTCGAATTTACCTTTCTCTTCGCCGATTTTTGCATAGAAGCACACATGGAGCAACACATCGCCCAGTTCTTTCTTTATGTCGGCGTCGTTGTCGTTCATAAGGGCGTCGCACAACTCGAACACCTCTTCTATGGTGTTCTCACGCAGCGTCTCGTTTGTCTGTTTGGCGTCCCACGGGCATTTTACCCTGAGTGTGTCGAGCACATCGAGCACCCGGCCTAAAGCTTCTATTTTTTCCTGACGTGTATGCATGTATGATGGATGAAATAATTTATCGTTATCAAACAATCAATTGCCCGCAGCATATGCCTTGAGGCCGGAGTTGAGCCACTCCACAAATTTGGTCACATTCTCGTCGTAGTATGTCGGCGGAGCCAGTGCTGCGCCGTCATTGTCGAGCATGATGTAGTACGGCTGGGAGTTGGCGGAGAATTTGCTGCGCTGGAGGTAGCTCCATTTGTCGCCGATGGTCTCAAGTGTCAGCTGCTTGCCGTTCTCTTCCACGGTCATAGGTTGCGCAAGGGGAGTCTTGTCGTCGACCATCAGTTTAATCAACACGAAATTCTCCTTGATTGTTTGTGTGACAACCGGTGTGTCAAACACAGCGCCTTCCATCTTGCGGCAGTTCACGCATCCATAACCTGAGAAATCGATGAGCACGGGGCGGTGGTTGCGCTCGGCATACTCCATGCCTTTGTCGAAATCATCGAATTCCTCGAACTGGCCGCCGGTGTAAAGACTGAAATCCTGAGTGAACAGCGGGGGTACAAAGGCGCTGACGCCCTTGAGAGGCGCGCCCCACAGACCCGGAATGAGGTAGAGTGCGAACGACAGGGATGCAAGCGAGAGGAAGAAGCGCGGAATCGACACGTGATCGAGCGGAGCGTCGTGGCTGAATCTGATTTTGCCGAGCAGGTAGAAGCCGAGCATGGCAAAAATCACCACCCACAGGCAGACGAACACCTCGCGGTCAAGAAGTCCCCAGCCGTAGGCCAGGTCGGCCACCGACAGGAATTTGAGCGACAGGGCGAGTTCCAGGAATCCCAGCACCACTTTCACCGAATTGAGCCAGCCGCCTGAACGGGGCATCTCTTTGAGCCATGACGGGAAGATGGCAAACAGCGAAAAGGGGAGGGCAAGGGCGATGGCGAATCCGAGCATTCCGATGGCCGGACCGACAAGATTGCCCATAGTGGCCGCCTCGACAAGCAGGGTGCCGATGATCGGACCGGTGCAGGAGAAGGAAACGAGCGCCAGGGTGAAGGCCATGAAGAAGATGCTCAGCAGGCCGGTGGCGCGTTCCGCCTTGGCGTCTACCGAATTGCTCCACTTGGAGGGGAGGGTGATGTCGAATCCGCCGAAGAATGAGATGGCGAAAATTACGAGCAGCAGGAAGAACGCTATATTGAAGATGGCGTTGGTTGACAGTTCGTTGAGCTTGCTGGCACCGAAAATGGCGGTTATGGCCAGGCCGAGCGAAAGGTAAATCACAACGATGCTGATGCCGTAGATGAGGGCATCTGTGACAGCTTTCCGGCGGTTGCCGCTCTTTTTAAGGAAGAAGCTGACGGTCATGGGTATCATGGGCCATACGCAGGGTGTGAGCAGCGCGATGAGGCCGCCGCCGAATCCCCAAAGGAAGATAACCCACCAGGGGTTGTCGGCCGAAGTGCGTTCTGCTTCGCTGTCGGTGATTTCAACTGGCGCCCACCAGTCGGTGCCGTTGCCGGCTGCTGTTGCCGGCTGCGCTGTCTGTGTTACGGCTGGGGCCACCGAATCGGTTGCGGGGGCTTCTTCTTCGGCTTCCGGACCGGTGCCTACCGAGATGTTGAACGGCGTTTTCGACGGACTGATGCAGGTCTGGTCGTTGCAGCCCTGAAAATACACATATCCGTCTATTTCATGGGTCTTGCCGTCGGTGATTTTCAGCTTCTGAGTGAATGTCACATCAGCATCCCACCATGCCAGTTTCAGCGAGAAGATGGGGTCGAATTTCTCCACCGGCTGACGCGAAGGAGTGATTTCGCCGTCGGCAGTGACCCCTTCGGGCAGATTCAGTACGATGGCGGTGGAGTTGGGGCCGTCGTCGGGCAGATTGAAGCCGTAGAGGTGCCAGCCTTTTTCAATTTTCGCCGAGATGGTTACTGTAGCATTGTCGGTGCTGTTGGCCGTTACTGACGCATCCCAGGTTATCGGGGTCAGTTTCTGGGCGCTGACAACTGATACACACGCCAGAAGTGTGGCGAGGAGCAGAGTGACTTTCAGTTTCATTTATTGGTATTGTTGTGAGAGGTCAAATATAGCTTAAACATCCCCGGGGATGCGTGCACTGGGATGTAGATCGAAGTGTGCACTGTAGGATGTAGGTGGGTTATTTCTTTTGAGGGAGGATTCTGAGTTTGAATTCTTTTGTCTGGGGCGGCAGGCATGTTGCATCGTTGCAGCCCATGTATGTCACGGAGCAGGCGATGGAGTTAACAGGCGCCTGATCGGGATGCAGACGGAATTTCTGGGTGAACACCACCTTCCCCTCCCAGTAGTTTACATCGATGTTGAACATCGGATCGGCCTTGGTGAGCGGTTTGCTCCCTGCCGTCAGTTTTCCTATGAGTTCCAAACCTTTCGCCACCTCGAACTTGAATCGAGTGGGCTTGGGGCCATTCTCCGGCATGTCCACTCCGTAGAGGTGCCATCCGTCGGACATGGAAGCCGTCAGGGTTATTACACCCTCTGTCGGGGATGTAAGGCGCGCGGTCCCGGTCCATTTTACAGGCGGCACTTCGTTATCCTGATTGCCGAAAGGGTTCTGCGCCTGCACGCAAAATATGGTCAGTATGCTTAATAATAATGTCAGCAGTCGGTTCATGAGCAAATGTTGATTAGGAGATATTAAACTGAATGCAAAATTAAACATTTTGTGCGTGATGTGCAAACACTTAAAAAATGCTAAGGTTTCTGCTTTTTGTTTAACTATTTCGCTGTCTAAGGGCTGAAATGTGCAGTATTTTAAGTCGTTGAGGCTGAAATGACCGCTTTGTGGCCGGAAAGGGCGGAAAATTGCAAAAAAAATCGTAAATTTGCACGTCCGATGCATAGTATCCGCAAAACAACGGCTGCGCATCGGCCGACGGAACGCCGTGGTAGCGGTCGATGCCGCTTAGATGCATCGCCATCCCTTTATGCTTATTACAGATTGATGAGAAATAAGAAAATTCTTTACGTGTCGCAGGAGATAACCCCTTATCTGAAAGATTCGGAAATGGGCGATATGCTGCAGAAACTTCCCCAGAAAGTTCAGGAGAAAGGTTTTGAAGTGCGTGCTTTTATGCCCAAGTACGGGTGTATCAACGAGCGCCGTCATCAGTTGCATGAAGTGATAAGGCTCTCAGGCGCCAACATCTCGATTGACGACAACGACCATCCTCTGATTTTGAAAGTGGCCACGTTGCAGGCATCGCGCATGCAGGTGTACTTCATCGATAACGATGATTTCTTCCAGCGTCATGCCATGAAGGATATCGAGATCAGGGAAACTCCCGAGGACAACGACGAGCGCATGATGTTCTTCACCCGCGGTACCCTCGACACTGTGAAAAAACTGCGTTGGGAACCGGCCGTCATGCAATGCACCGGCTGGATTTCATCGCTTGTGCCTGCATATGTGAAAAAGCATTATGCGGACGACCCTACTGTAGGGGAGGCGAAGATTGTATTCACCCTGTATAACGACCGGTTTGACGGCACACTTGATGCGCGTTTCGTTGAAAAACTGAAAATGGACGGTTTCACCGATGCCGATCTGGAGGCCCTTGGCGCGGGCGAAGCCGTGGACTGGATGGCGCTCAACCGTCTGGCCATTCGCTATGCCGACGGTGTGATGCAGATGTCGCCCGACGTGCCAGAGGAACTCGTGGCTTATGCCCATGAGCTTGGCAAGCCTTTCCTGCCATATCAGGGCGAGGAGATTCAGGCCGAGCCGATAATTGAATTCTACAAAAGTTTCTGACATAAGTTCCGGCGATGGCGTTGACGCTGAACCGCCTTATAATAATTTAGACTCCCGATGGGATTAAGCCTGCAAATGATGTTCAAGGCTCTATTAAATATGAAACGTGTGCTGCCGGTGTTGCTGGCGGCTGCTGCGATGACAGCTTGCGATGATGTCCCCAATGTGGGCAATTCGCTCGTTGACAGTGAGACCGAAGTGGTAAAAGTCTCTGATTTCGATGTCAACGGTCATTCGGTGCTCAATCCGAGTGTCCAGACCCGCAACCTCGTGCAGGTGCTCGGTCGCATCGATGCTACCGGTTATGGTCGTCTTGAGGCGGATTTCGTCACTCAGTTCATGCCTGCCGCACAGCTTTCGTCCTCACTCACACAAGAGAATATCGACTCGATCAAGGCATTGTTTTTTGTGCCTAATGGTTCGTTCGTCGGCGATTCACTCGCGCCCATGGGACTTGAGATTTATCGTCTGAACAAACAGCTCCCCTCAACGATATTCAGCAATTTCAATCCGGCCGATTATTATTCGTCGTCCGACCTGCTTGCCACAAAAATGTATGTGTGCAATGCTCTCGGTCAGCCCGATTCAATCCGCAATCTATCCTACCGGCTCATTGATGTGCATCTCCCTGTGAGCCTTGCACATGAGTTTCTTTCGCTGTATCAGACCAACCCCGAGGCATATCAGTTCCCTGCACAGTTCGCCCGTTATTTCCCCGGAATATATGTAAGGAATTCGTATGGTGCGGGCCGGGTGGTTGAAATATCCTCCACACAGATACGCATATACTATCACACCACATCGGTCGATTCCGAAGGCAAGGAGGTGATCAATCGCTTCGAGGGCAACTATTTTGCCGTCACCCCTGAGATTATCCTCAACAACAATCTCGATTTCGCCATATCCGATGCTTTGGCTCAGCGTATTGACGGAGGCGAGCAGATTATCGTAGCTCCAGTCGGCCGCGATGTGGAGATACAGTTCCCGATCAATGAGGTCATAAGCTATTACCAGCAGCATTCCGGCTCCCTGTCGGTGGTGAACTCCCTGAGCTTCAAGATTCCGGTGGAACTCATAAAGAACGACTACTCCATTGCCCCTCCCGCCAATCTGTTGCTCGTGCAGTCGGATAAGAAAGAGAAATTCTTCCTTGACAACGAGCTGGTCAACAACGAGACTTCTTTCTACGCATCATACAACTCAACCGATAAATGCTACATCTTCTCGGGTATGAGAAACTATCTGCTGAAGATGCTGGAGAAAGAGTCCATTGAACCCTCTGACTATACATTCACTCTCACACCGGTGACTGTGGTCACAGAGTCGAATACCTCCAATTCCTATTACGGCCAGACTACCCAGTATGTCAGCTCGATTGACCCCTACATCGGGGCGCCAGTAATGGTGAAACTCGATCTTGACAAAGCCGAGATTAATTTGACCTTTGCCAAGCAGACCATCGACTGAATCTCTCAGTCAAACAAACCGCCCACGGTTTTTGCACAATAAAGAAAGTTTTTATAACTTTGTATCAAAATAAAGGCAGCCGGGATGTTAATCCAAACACTCTCGTTTGCTCCATCAAGCCGCAATAGCTCAGTCGGTAGAGCATTTCATTCGTAACGAAAAGGTCGTGGGTTCGAGTCCCACTCGCGGCTCATAGGTAAATGACAGGAAACCAGCCAATTAATTGGCTGGCTTTCTCTTTTTATGTCGCTGGTATGTTGCAGAATGTTTGAAATAACGCTGCAAAATGATCTTTTTTGAGGCGAAAACTGTGCAAAATTGTGTGCGGTTAATTGTTCATTAAGTTTTCGATTTAAGGTTTGGCTTGATGGGTGGCTTCATGTCAGAGAGGACGTGCCATTGCTGCCATAGGCGGGGTAGGGGCATATCATAGGGTATGGAGGGGGTAAGCGTCGGGTGCCAGTTTGGCAAGCGGATGGTAGTCGCCTATCAGGCCTATGGGCGTGGCATGGCGTATGTCGCTTACAATCTGGATGCAGTTGCGGGCCTCGCTGATGCGGAAGCCCTCTCCGGCCAGAATTTTACGGTAGCTTAGGGTGTGAAGTTCGGTGAAGCCCGCGCTGAATTCAAATTCGTTGCCGTCGATACGGATGGTCCGGTAAGTTCGCTTTTCTCCCTGCACGGCATTTTCGGGCAGATCGTCGGAGTTGATGCTGAGAAAGTAACGGACGCGCGCTTTTTCAAGTTCCAGATAGCCGGCAACGCGGTCGAAGCTCATCACATGAACCACGTTCCGCTTTACCGGGCCGAATATCCACTGGAGCATGTCGTAGAAATGTACTCCTATGTTGGTGGCTATGCCGCCGCTTTTGCTGATGTCGCCTTTCCATGAGGCATGATACCATTTCCCACGTGATGTGATGTAGGTCAGATCCACGTCATGGATTTTGTCGTCGGGGCCTTCGTCAATCTTTTTCTTCAAGGCTATGATCGATTCATGTAGTCGCAGTTGCAGGATGTTGTATGCTTTGTGTCCGGTTTCCTTCTCCAGATCCACCAGGCTGTCGACTTCCTCAGGATTGAGCACCAGCGGTTTCTCACAAATGACATCCGTGCCGAGGCGCAGTCCGTAGCGGATAAATGCATTGTGGGTATGGTTAGGCGTGCATATTGAAGTGTAGTGCAAGGGGTTGTCGGTAGCCATTTGCCTGGAACAGAAGCGGCTGAACTGCTCATACTGTGTAAAGAAGTCGCATTCGGGGAAAGAGCTGTCCAGACGTCCCACGCTGTCGAAGCAATCATAAGCGGCCATAAGGTTGTTGCCCGTATCGGCGATAGCCTTGATGTGGCGCGGTGCTATGTAGCCTGCCACACCTATCAATGCAAAGTTCTTTCCTGCCATTGTCCTGTCTGTATTGTTTTTAAGCTTGAACCAATTATTTTTCGAACGCTGATTTTTCCGGTAATATTTTATGGAAAGCGGCATTTATCCTGTTTCTGGCCTCCTCGAATGAGGACACTTCGCCGTCATTCAGACATACCATCTTTTTCTTCTGATATTCTATTGTCTGTGCTATTTTATCTATATTTTTATCAGAGATACTAAAATAGGCTCCGTATCTATCTAAGTTCCTCGGGACAAAATCCCCTTTGGCAAGTTGCCAGTAGCGGAACAGCCATGAATTGACGTCTGCGATACTTCTAAAACGGGCAGCCGTAGAGCGAATGAGAATATCTCTATGATGTTCCCATACTTCTTCAAAAGTGGATTTGAGGAAAATTTGCGGTAAGTGATGATCGTAAAAGCCCGTGAAATGTGGCCAAGGTAATAAAAAGAGGGTACGCATCAGTTTGGTTCCGGCCTGAAGGGAGAACCATTTCCAAAAATGCTTACGTAGCATTTCGTGTTTTTTAAATGAGGCATTTATGACACACAAATCATTCACCACGTTATGCGTAAACATTCCTCCGGGAGATAGCGTATTGAAGGCTGCCAAGTCGCATGGCAGTCCATCCCTGAAAAATAGTTCAGGTTTCACCTTATCAATCAGGAAGCAGTCATCATCGAATAAAACGAAATGCTCGGATAATTCGGGTATCCGGTGCAGGTTCAGTGTTATTGGCCGAGAGCTGAATGTAGGCAGATATTCATTGGGGATATAGTCCGGATGTTTTACCCAATGCATCTTGGATGCGTTCGTGTTCAGCCAATCCGGTATCTGACCGCAGGTAATAAAATGTATTCTGTTTACCCATGGGGCAAACTTTTCCACGCCGCGAAACCAGTAACGCAGGTTATCCCAATTGCGGTAACGTATATAACGGGTGTCATCCGTATATTGACTTTTGGGCAGATATGAGCGAAATGCTTTTTGCCACATAGGTTCTTGGTCATCCACCCAGAGTATAACAAAATCTATTTTCTCCATTTTTCCGTTTTGTTATATCTTAATTTAATCTCTCACCGGCATTCAAGTAGATTGTTTATCAGTGCTATTTCTATTTTCACTCTTTCTTCCCAAGAAAGCCATGTAGAGATGGTCTTCTGGGCTTCCAACCCCAATCGAGCAATTCTGTCTGGATTAGAAATTAAGGATGTTATTGCGTCTTTTAGCTCTACATATGATTTTATTACTATCCCGTTCTCTCCATCTTTGATTAATTTACGGGTATCGCCCCGATCTAATGCAATAACGCATTTCCCACAGCTCATTGCCTCATAAACCGGATTAGAAAGACTGCTGATGTTATTCATACTAATAAATATATCAGCAACACTTTGATATCGGAACACATCTTTATGATAGATAGCGCCAATAAAACTGATACGTTGAGAAATTCCCAGGTCAGATGCCTTTGTTTCAAGCTCCTTACGTTTCAAGCCATCGCCGACAATCACTAATCGTATGTTTGGTAGCGTTTCTGATACTTCATGGAAAGCGTCTATGATTTTATCGACATTTTTAGAACTGACAAGCCTAGAGACAGATAGTAAAAGCTTTTCATTGTTTGGAGCAAGTTCTTTATATAAACGGTCGTCCCTTTCCAGAGTATCCGGCTTATCGATTCCATTACGAAGAAATGCTATTTTATCCGGAGATACACCTCTTTTTAACGCATACTCATACCCATTTGATCCATCATCTGTAATGATATATAAATCTGAAGGATACCAGAATGCGGACTTGCGCACTATATCTGGATGCCCGGGTGCGCTTGGCGTTCCAATACCGTAGAATTTCGAAACATATTTAGCCTTAAATATTTTTGCAAGTATGTATCCCACGAAAGCCAGATAATACGAGTGGCAGCATACCATAACTACATTCCTTCTTTTGGCTATTCGTATGGCATGGTAAATAAAAAGTGGATAAATTATGGGGAAATAGAAAAGCAGCATATATAATCTTGTATACGCAAAACAGGTCTTTGTAAACGGGTCGGCTATTTTAACCACTGTTATTCCGGGTTCCGAATCCTCATGGCTTGCATAAGGGCTATTGGTTATATAGATATTATCATATCCACTTTCCACTAATCCCTTAAGTGGCAAATATGTGGAAACTCTACCTTTCCCTTTCCCCATATTCTGAATGGGAAACGGTGCAACATGTATGATGGTCTTTTTCATCGTGAGGTTTTTCTTAAAATATGAAAGATGACAATGATAGAGATGATATATTGAGCCGTAAGGGCGAGACTGTAAATGAGGATTGTGCTGTTGGCGGAGAAATTGTGGGTGTAGGCTACAAACAGGCTCAATGCCACAATCGTGATACGCGACACTTCAAGCCGGAACACGAGCTTCTGCTGTTCGAACACATTGAATATGCCGTCGCTTATCGGGCTATAGACGAACCGGAAGATAAGATACAGACAAAGATAGCGGGCGAAAGTGCCGGATTGAGTCCATCCGGGGCCAAAGAAGGTCTTGAAAATCCAGGGACCGAAACATATTATGAGTGTAAAGGGGACAATGCTGACTGCAAGCAGTTTGATCATTATGCTTGCGGTGAGCGCTGATATACGTCTGCTGCATTTCCTCCCCATCGATGCGATTTCGCCGTAGAAAGCTCTTCCCACAGATGTGCATACAATAGCTACGGGAACCGACAACATAGTTATTGCCAGGCTTATCAGTCCGGTTGTACCGGTGCCGAAATGCCATGCAAAATAAAGAATGGGAATGCTGCCGGATGCATTCAGCAATAATTGGGACGGCACCCTGTATAACGGGAAGTTGACGTATCGTTTAAGTACGAAACCGATTGTTCTGAATGTCACCGCGTATGCGCCTGCTTTTAAATTTTGCCAATAAGTACGCATGTACAGTGTGAGGCCTCCGCTTTCGGCTATGATGTTTCCAATCAGGAGGCCGGTTACATTGAAACGGAGCAGTCCGAGCACAATCTTGGTCAATGCTCCGATAGCTTTCTGTATAACCGAAACTTTTGCAATGGTTGAAAAATCGCGGTATCGGGTGGCGTAATATGATAAAACCTCGGATGTGCCGTGAAAGAAAAATGCCAGAGGGATAAAATACCAGAAAGCATCTATGGCCTCCGAGGCAAAAAGCGAGAGGATAGGGGAATGGAAGAACCCTAAAGAAACGCCGATGATTATGGTATTGCCGGTAAGGATAAGCAGGCATGCCGCCAATGCGTTGATGCCGATTTTTTCATTGGAAGGCAATGGGATGGCAAGAGTGTAGCGGAGCGTGCAGAAGGGATAACAGAGAGCGCATAATGATGCAAAAACTGCGAGGATTCCGAAGTCGGACGTCGTGTACAGCCGGGTGATGAATGGTGCCGCCACAAATCCGATGGCTCTGCCGATACCCTCTCCTGATATGAGTTTGAGGATATTCTTAAAAAGAGTATTTTCTGAATCGGATTTCATGGAAGCTTTGTCTGTTTTTCAACGGTTTGTGGGAGTGCAGTTTCGCTTAAGCCTGTCCAGGTTCTTTGGGGTTCCCGTTTTCGCGTTGCAGGAAAGTCTTGATTGCATTGCATACATCAGTGATTTCCTCCAATGAAATGTAAGGATGTATCGGCAGGGAGAGGACGGTGTTGCACAAGCTGTCGGCTACAGGATAGCCTGATTCGGGTTGCCCGAAGTTCCTGTAGGCCATCTGTCGATGCAACGGACACGGATAGTAGACCATCGACGGGATTCCTTGTCCTTTTAGGTATGCCTGCAACCCATTGCGTTCGGCGTTGCTGTTCAGCTTGATGGTGTATTGTGCCCAGCTCGACCGGAATCCGGCAGGAACAGCAGGTGTTTCTACGATGTCGGCCAGACGGGCCGTATATTTTGCGGCGGCTTTGTTGATGGCGGCGAGTTCTTTGTCGAAGGCTTGCAGTTTGACTTGCAGGATGGCAGCCTGAATGGTGTCAAGCCGCGAGTTCATCCCTATGCGTACATTCTCGTATTTTGATGCACCTTTTCCGTGCATACGGTATGAGTCTATCAGTGCGGCCCATTCATCATTGTCGGTGAAACAGGCGCCGCCATCGCCGTAACATCCGAGCGGCTTGCCCGGAAAAAACGAAGTGGTTGAGATGTCGCCGAACGAACAGCACCTTTTGCCGTTGACCGCACCACCGAATCCCTGAGCGCCATCTTCAAGTATGAGCAGATGGTGATTGTCGGCTATAGTGCGGATAGCAGGATAATTTGCGGGCAGCCCGAACAAGTCAACCGCCATTATGACTTTCGGCAGCAGTTCTCCTGCCCGAATCGTCGCTTGAATTTTGTTTTCAAGATCGGCAGGATTGATATTGAAGGTTTCGCGGTCAACGTCAACAAAAACCGGTGTTGCCCCCACAGATGAGACGGCTTCTGCAGAGGCAAAGAATGTGAAATCCGGCACAAACACGGCGTCGCCCTGGCCGATGCCCCATGCTTTCAGGGCAAGCGTCAAGGCATCGGTGCCGCTGGCGCATGAGAGGCAGTGACGTGTCCCCACATAATCGGTCAGCATTCTTTCGAGTTCCACCACGGCAGGCCCCATGACATAAGCTCCCGAAGCCGCCACGTCAAGGATTGCCTTGTCTATGCCGGCTTTCAGAGTGTGGTATTGCTGCTTTAAATCCCTGAATTGCATAATCAATGCAGTTTCTTCAGACGTTCTCCGTCATACATATAAGCGTGTCCGCAAGGGCACTGGAGTGTTTTGCCGAGCGGTCGGCCGCATTCGCATACCCATCCTGCTTGCCGGGCCGGCACACCCGCCATGAGCGCATAGTCGCGGACATCATTAGTCACCACAGCACCGGCAGCAATCAATGCGCTGCGGCCAATGGTGTGTCCGCAAATGATAGTGCAGTTTGCACCAAGCGACGCACCCTCTTTGATTAGAGTCTTGACATATACACCGTGTGCAGGAAATTGAGCACGTGGAGTTGTTACGTTGGTAAACACGCATGACGGACCACAAAACACGTTGTCTTCAATTTCAACGCCCTCATATACGGATACATTGTTCTGAATACGCACTCCGTTGCCAATTTTGACATTGTTACCGACATAAACGTTCTGCCCCAAAGTGCAGTTACGACCTATCGAGGCTCCTGTCTGAACATGGCAGAAATGCCATATTTTCGTGCCGTCGCCTACGCTGACATTGTCATCTATGTAGCTTGACGGATGTACAAAATAGTTCGTGTCGTCCATGTCGGATAGTTAAAGCAGTTCAATATTGCTCCTGTCGGGAATGTCGCGGGTGGCATTGCGTGTGTCGAAAATTACCTTGGCATGGCGTTGGACAAATCTGTAATCGACGTTGGTGTGCGGTGTAGTGATTACCACAATGTCTACACTCCTGATGAGGTCGGCTGTCAGTTCATTCGCCCCTTTATATACTTTACCTTCGAGCTGTATTGTCGAGACATAAGGGTCGAAGAATAAAATGTCGGCACCATTCATCTGCAACTTGTTGATGAGGCGGGTTGCAGGGGATTCGCGATAGTCATCTATATCCTGTTTGTAAGCAATTCCGAGTATAAGAACCCTTGAGCCTTTGAGCGGCTGGTGGAACCGGCGGTCAATGATATGCCCGATACGTTTCACACAATAGTCGGGCATAAAGTCGTTGACTTCAGTGGATGCCTCTATCGTAGAAAACCGGAAGCCGTATGCGTTAGCCTTATAATTCAGGAAACAGGGATCGACCGGGATGCAGTGGCCGCCTATTCCGGGGCCGGGATAAAACGGGGCATAACCGAAGGGCTTGGTTTTTGATGCCTCTATAACTTCCCATATGTCAATGCCCATCTCATTGCAAAAGATGGCAAACTCGTTGATTAGTCCGATATTTACGTTGCGGTAAGCATTCTCCAGCATTTTGGCCATTTCCGCTACGGCGGGCGTAGAGGCGCGGAACACTTTATGCTCCAGCACCGCTTCATACATGGCGGAGATAATCTCGCCGGCGTCTGCTCCCAGACCACCAACTACTTTGGGTATATTTTTTGTGTTGTAAGTTGAATTGCCGGGGTCGATACGTTCCGGGGAGAATCCGAGATAGAAATCCTGACCGCATTTAAGGCCTGATGATTCGAGGATGGGTTTCACGAGCTCCTCGGTAGTGCCGGGATAAGAGGTCGATTCGAGAGTAACCATCATCCCTTTGTGGAGATGTTTCGCAATTGATGTCGCTGCAGCTTTCACATAATTCATGTCGGGCTGTCGGTATGCATCAAGTGGGGTGGGGACACAAATAGCCACGAAATCCATTTTGTCCATCTCGCTGAAATCAGTCGTGGCAGCAAGCATCCCTTTTTCTACCAGCTTCTTTAGGTCAGAGTCTGAGACATCACCGATATAATTGTGCCCTTGATTTATCCAATCGGTCTTCTGGCATTTGATATCAATGCCGATTGTTTTGAATCCTGCTTTCGCGGTCTCAACTGCCAATGGCAATCCTACATAGCCGAGACCTACCACTCCAGCCACGATGTCACGATTGGCAATTTTCTTCGATAGCGTTTCTTTAAAATTATCGTCAGGGTGAGTATGATTCATTCCACTTTAAAGATTTCCGAAGGTCAGGCTTGATGACGGAATCTCATAGACTGCCAAGTTCAACTTAATTTGCTTTACAAAATTAATTGTTTTATTTTAAACTATCACAAATATTTCAGATTTTTTAAATGGGGGGGGTAATATATTGATATACAAGTATATGCATAGTGTGCTTTCAAGCGCTCTCTTGTTCCGGCCTGCTACGTGCTCTATAATTAAAGGCTGTGCCATAAAAAAATACGGCACAGCCTTCATAGTTGTAAGTTTTGGCGTTAGTCTGAGCTTATTTTCCGAGGAGATTGTTTACTTTGTCCTTGGCGTTGTTTACAGCATCGTTGGCTGCGTTTGATGCCTTGTCGGCAGCGTCAGCAGCCTTATCTTTGGCGGCTTCGACTGCATCGTTGGCTTTCTGGGCGGCTGCGTTCTTTACTGAGTCAACAGCATTGGCGGTTGCCTCCTTGGCGGATTCAACAGATGCGCTGGCTACGGAATCGGCCTTTGCAGGGAACTTGTCGACCGCGGTTTTCACAGTCTCGAATACGCCGGCAAGTGCGGGCGCTTTTTTCTCCACAATGGGCTGGATATCGGCCAGATACTTCTTGGCTTCTTCAACTTTGCCTTCGTCAACAAGCTTGCGGGCATAGGCTTCGGCCTGCTGGACGTAGGTGGCTATTGAATCGGGGTTGGTGCAGTTCTCGATTTTAGTCTTGAAATCGTTTGATTCGGCTTTGGCTTCTTTGTCGGCTTTTGAGCAAGAACCGAATGCGAGCGCTGCAACGGCAGCTGCTGCAAGTAAAATAGCTTTCATTTTAGTTGTTGTTAAATGTGTTGTAAGATTTCAGTCGGTTTCTTATAGCGCGCACCACAGTGCGTCTTATGCAAGAACAACCGGTGTGGACATTTTGTTTGCAAAAAATTCTGTAGTATGGTTCGCCGGAATGACCGAAGCCGCCCTGCAGGCGCTGTGGACGTCAGGAAAAATCGAAATCGTCGCAGTCGGACAAGGAGATTCCGGCTCCGCGATAAGTGTCCCATGTGTGTTTTGTATCTGTTATGTCCTCAAAGGTGTAGAGCGAAGTTGGCAGATTGTTGAGGAAATACAGGTGCGTCATGTCGAGTTCGCGGGTGTAGCGGTCCTCGGCCACCTGCGTGGCGCGATGATTGTGGTAGATTACGAGGCGGTCCTTGGCTCGTGTAAGGGCCACGTAGAGGCATCTGCGGTCCTCTTCGATGGCGTTCTCTCCGTTGGCCACGGCTTTGGGCGACGGATACTGGTTGTAGTTCACATTCACGAGGTAGCAGTTCTTCGCTTCCAGCCCCTTGGCTGAGTGGATGGTGGTGAGTACAACGCAGTTTGTGGCATCTGATTCGTTCTTGACCGCGGTAGACAGCGACGGGTCGAGGATGTAGTCGGCAATGAATGCTGTCAGGCTTTCGGATGCTTCGCCTATTTTTTCGAGCAGAACCACATCGGGGCGGCGGCGTTCCCAATCGTCGCGGTATTTTTGCCGGAGAATGGCCGTAAGCCCTTTGAGGGCTTCGGCAACTGCAAGATTGACCTCTACTTCAACTTCCTTTATGGCAGCCAAAGTGAGCGCTGCCGACGGGTGGAGGACCGCGTTGCTGGTGAGCTCTTCAAGGCATTCGCCGAGGGTGTCTTTTTCGAGCACGCGGTCAATGATTTTGGCGGCTGTTATCTCGCCGATACGAGGGAAAAGGCACAGATACCGTTGCCATGCAAGCTCGTGCCATGCAAGCTCGTCGCGCGGATTTGCCACGATGCGGAGCGCGGCCACTATGTCGCGGATGTGTGCCGAAGCCATGAGGCTTGTGCCACCGTAGATTACATATGGAATCTGTGCTTCCACCAGACACGCCTCCACCGAGCGCAGCCCCCAGTTGGAGCGCGACAGTACCATGTTGTCGGCATAGCTTGCCCCTTCTTCGCCCTGACTGTTCTTTATGCGCATCACAATGTCGCGGGCCTGGTCCCATTCTTCGTGGAAATGAGCCAGCACCGGCTTGATGCCGGCACCGCGTGAGGCCACAAGGTGCTTGTCGTAAACCAATGGCGAACGGTCGAGCAGCCAGTTCGACAGATCGAGAATCTCCTGGGTGGAGCGGTAGTTGGTGGTGAGCTTGAGCACTTTGGCATCCGGAACCACTTCGGTGAAGTGATGGATGGACTGGAAGTCGGCGCCTCGGAATCCGTAGATAGATTGTGCATCGTCGCCCACGCAGAACAGGTTACACTGATTCCAGAACGATTCAAGAAGCAGGTACTGCAACGGGTTGGTGTCCTGCATCTCGTCGATGAGGATATGGTCGTACGCGCCGGCGATGAAGGCGGCTGCCGCCGGATTCTTTTTCAGCCCCACAGCCACTTTGTGGAGAATATCGTCGTAGTCAAGGTAATGGCGCTCGCTCTTGAAGGCTATATATTTCTTGATTACATCCTGAAATACGGGAAGACGCGTCAGAATCTTTTTGCGGGTATCCTCATCCATCTGTCCGTTGAACAGCCGGCGCCCGAGGGCGGTGGACAGATTGCAGCGTGCATTGACCGCGTAGGAATAGACTTCGGCCAGCTGCTTGGCCTCGATGAAGTTGGATTTCTTGAAATGGCGTCCGCAAACCAGCCGGAACGCGCTTTCGCGGTCCTCCTCATCGATGACCGAGAATTTGCCGAAATTGAACACCGCCGGATTGCGCTCTATCATTTCCATGCACCATGAATGGAACGTCTGTCCGTGCAGCTGGCGCGCGTCCTGTGAGATGGACGACTGCAGGCGGTTGACAATCTCTTTTGCCGATTTGCGCGTGAACGACAGTATGAGCAGACGCGACGGCTGAACACCGGATTCGAGCAGGTGTCGGGCACGGGCTATTATGGTGCGGGTCTTTCCGGTACCGGCACCGGCCAGTACCAGCAGATTGCGGCCGCTGTAGGTGGCCGCGGCGCGCTGTTCGTCATTGAGAATGGAATCGGAGTTATGGTCGGTTGCTTGCTTCATTATGGTCAGACGCTTGGTTGCATGAAAACTTCTATCTACAAATTTACGATTTTTACGCATATGAAGCTGTTAAAAATATGGATGCATTGTAGCCCGCACCTCAAATATTTTTCCGTATATTTGCCTTTGAATAGCACACATGTTAGGGCCTGCCAGTCGGCCTTGTTTTAAACCTGATTTTCAGAATTGACATAAATTGTTGATATGACGGAACATATTCACTATACCACAGCAGATTTGAAAAGCGATCTGCGTTATCTCACTCTGTTGTCGCGTTCGTTCCCTACCATAGCGGCCGCGAGCACCGAGGTGATCAATCTGGAGGCTATTCTTGACCTTCCGAAAGGTACCGAGCATTTTCTGACCGATATCCACGGTGAAAGTGAGGCGTTTCAGCATGTGCTTAAAAATGCCTCCGGAACGGTGAAGCGCAAGGTGACCGAAATTTTCGGGAACACACTGCGCGACCGCGACCTCAAGGAACTGTGCACCCTCATATATTATCCTCAGGAGAAGCTGCGCCTTGTAAAGCAGCAGGAACCGCAGATGACCGAATGGTATGAGATAATTCTCAACCGTCTGGTGAAAGTGGCACAGAACGTGTCGTCGAAATACACACGTTCAAAGGTGAACAAGGCGCTTCCGCCTGATTTCAGTTATATCATTCAGGAACTCCTGCATGAGACTGTGGCCGACGCCAACAAGCATGCGTATTTCAACCAGATCATATCCACCATCATCGCCACACGCCGTGCCGACGATTTCATTGTGGCCATGTGCGAGCTGATTCAGCGGCTTGCCATCGACAGCCTGCATATTGTGGGCGACATTTACGACCGCGGGCCGGGCGCACACATCATAATGGATACCATCTGTAATTATCATAACGTCGACATCCAGTGGGGCAACCACGACATACTCTGGATGGGAGCCTTTGCCGGCAACGACGCCTGCATTGCCAATGTGCTGAGGGTGTCGCTTCGTTATGGCAACCTGGAGACACTTGAGGAAGGATATGGCATAAACATGCTTCCCCTTGCCACGTTTGCCATGGACACATACGGCTCAGCCGATGTCGGTCTTTATATGCCACGCCTGAAGTTCGCCAACAAGGCATACACAGACAAGGAGATTCAGGTGATGGCGCAGATGCACAAAGTGGTGAGTGTGATTCAATGGAAGCTCGAGGGGCAGATTGCAGAGCGGCGCCCTGAGTTCGGCATGACCGACCGCCGGCTGCTTCACAATATCGATTACGCTGAAGGCACCATCGAACTTGAAGGGAAAACATATCCGTTGCGCGACAATTATTTCCCCACTATCGACCCGTCAGATCCCTACAAGCTCACCGAAGCCGAGCAGACGCTGGTCGATGGTCTGCGCAATTCATTCGTAAACAGCGAGAAACTGCGCAAGCATATCAATTGTCTGCTGCACCACGGATCAATGTATCTCGCCCGCAACAACAATCTGATGTTTCATGCCTCTATGCCGCTGAACGCCGACGGTTCGTTCCGCAAGGTAGACATCGGTGGAGAGCAGCTGAGCGGTAAGGCTCTGTTCGACCGCCTTGACCAGCTTGTGCAAACGGCCTGCAGCCCTGAGGAGGGGCAGGACGCTGCGTGGGAGGTGGATTATATGTGGTATCTGTGGTGCGGTCCGGATTCGCCATTCTTCGACAAGTCGAAAATGGCCACATTCGAACGCTATCTCATTGAGGACAAGACTACCCATGAAGAGGTAAAAGGACATTATTATACGCTCCGTGACAATCCGGAGGTGTGCGATGCAATTCTGGCGGAATTCGGACTGCCGGCCGATGGCTCGCATATAATCAACGGGCATGTTCCCGTAAAAATCAGGAAAGGGGAGAACCCGGTGAAGGCCGGCGGTAAACTTCTGGTGATTGACGGTGGCTTCTCCAAGGCATATCAGCCGGAAACAGGCATTGCTGGGTATACCCTGGTGTTTCACTCGCGGGGATTCCAGCTTGTGCAGCATGAACCCTTTGAGTCAAGACAGAAAGCCATTGAGGAGGGACAGGACATCATTTCCAACACGGTCCTTAGCCAGTTCAAGGCCCGGCGTCTCAAAGTCCGCGACACCGACAAGGGGCGGGAGCTTGCACAGCAGGTAACAGATCTTATGCGCCTGCTTGCGGCGTATCGTCGGGGGCTGATTAAAGAAAAATCCTGATACGCCCATTCTTTATGGCGTGTGATGTGCCTGCTGCATAGTCCGATACGGTCGGGGAGCTGATTGTGTGAAAAAAGTTTTAAAGAAGTACGGCTCTAAAATTTGGAAAATTCATAATATCTTCCTACCTTTGTATCCGCAAAACCGATGGTACCATGGCCGAGTGGTTAGGTAACGGTCTGCAAAACCGTCTACAGCGGTTCGATTCCGCTTGGTACCTCAGAATAAGCCCAGCCTTAAAAGGTTGGGCTTTTGTGTGTCTTGATTGAAGGCGTTGGGGAAGGCTGATGAATTTATATAATTCTTATAATTCTTATAATTCTTATACGGGATGGTAGGGGGGTATAGAAAAAAACAGCGATGTGCCTGAAGGCGCATCGCTGTTTTTGTGTGGGTTAGTATGAATATCGTGGATTATTCGAACTCGATGAGGGGAGCGTCAGTGCCCACTACTTCGTCGACTTTCACGAATACACGTTTAACCGTGAGGTCTTTGTCAGCTTCGAGGTCGTTCTCCATCTTCATGGCCTCGTAAACCATCATGCGCTGACCTTTCTTCACTTTGTCGCCGGCTTTTACATCGATTTCGATGATTCGGCCGCCCATCGGTGCGCGGAACACACTGCCTGTGATAGGCTCCTCTGCTGCTTCTTCCTGAGCGGGGGCAGTTTCGGCGGCTTTGGGTTGTTCCTTGGGTTGCTTTGCGGCATACTCCTCGGCGCGACGGTTGCGCAGGAACTTGTTGGCAACGTTGGGGAGAAGTTCGAGCAGGAGGTATTCCTCATCGTTCGATGCGAGCTTCACGCCTCCGAGGTCTTCGACAACGGGATTCTCAGGTTTGCGGTATTTGCTTACGTCGTAGGGGCGCTCCTGAGCGTCGCCGGTGATCTGCTGACGGAAAGCAGGATCGATGGGTGCGGGTGTGTGGCCATATTCACCTTTGACAAGCGAGATGAACTGGTTCGAGGTGTTGGTATAGTCGGGATTGCCTTTCTTGCGGTCGATGGCGAGGTTTACGGCCTGTGCGCCAACAATCTGAGAAGTAGGGGTTACCAAAGGCACCAGACCTGCGTCGCGGCGCACCTTGGGGATGAGTTTCATTGCATCCTCCAGAAGGTCGGACGAGTTGAGAGCCTTGAGCTGGGCAACCATGTTCGAGTACATACCGCCCGGCACCTCGGCTTCCTTGACAAGGAGGTTGGGTTTGGGGAATTCGAAGTATGCCTCGATTGCGTGACAGTTTTCCAGAAGAGTTTCCTCATCGCCGGCTTTGGCTGCTGCGATGGCCTTGTCGAACAGAGCGTCCACTTCTGCGGGAAGTTTGTCGGTTAGCGGGTTGAAGTGTTTGGGGAAGTGGTCCTTGTGCAGGTCTACATCGGCCAGATTACGACGGATCTGCTCGAGACGATCGCGGATTTCGCCTACTTTCTCCATATTGGCCTCAACTTCGATGCCGAGTTTCTGGCAGAACACATAAACAAGCTCGATGGCAGGAGCTGCAGAACCTTCGCCGAAGAACCATATGTTGGTGTCGAGGATGTCAACACCGTTCAGGATAGCCATAAGTGAGGATGCGAGTCCGTAACCGGGGGTGCAGTGAGTGTGGAAGTCAACAGGAACTTTCACTGCCTGTTTCAGTTTGCCGATGATGGATGCTGCGCGCAGCGGGCTTACGAGGCCCGCCATATCTTTGAGCGTGATAATCTTGGCTCCAAGGCGTTCCATCTCTTTCGCTTTCTCAACGAAGTATTCGTCGGTGAAAATCTTTTCAGGGGCCGCAACTTCTTCTTTCTTGCCGAAAAGTGAAGCGAAGAAGCCTTTTTTCTGTGGAGCGGCAGGAGCTTCGTCCTTGGGATCTACGGTGTAGCATACGGCTGCGTCGGCGATTCCGCCAAGCTCGTTGATCATGCGGATGGATTCCTTTACATTGTCGATGTCGTTGAGAGCGTCGAAGATACGCATCACGTTCAGGCCGTTTTTGATGGCCTCTTTATAGAATCCCTCAAGCACAGAATCGGGATAGGGCACATAACCGAACAGGTTGCGGCCACGCGAAAGTGCCGACAGAAGAGATTTTCCTCCGATGGCTTCGCTTATGGTGCGGAGGCGTACCCAGGGCGATTCGTCAAGATAGCGCATCACGGAGTCGGGCACTGCGCCGCCCCAGACTTCCATGATGTAGAAGCCTGCATCTTTGTAGAAGGGGAGGAGCGAGTCGATGTCCTCCTGTTTCAAACGGGTTGCAAACAGACTCTGTTGACCGTCGCGCAGGGTGAGGTCTCTGATTTTAAGTTTTTTAGTTTCCATAAACTGAAAATAGTTGAATGGGTTCGGTTGGGAATGGTTAAAACCGGCATACTGAGATTGTCCGTTCCATACATTCCTTAATTCAATGCAAAATTAGTGATTTTTTTGAATTATCCTAAATTTGTGAAAGTTTTTTATTCCAGAACGCTGATTATGACCTCAAAACAGCTCCAGGATGTGTTTATGCGCGTTATGTTGATTACAGATTGTCATCACGTTCATATACGCCGCAAGGCGGTGTGCGTTTGTGCGCACATCGCCTTGCCTGTGGTTATGGGTTGCCTGACGTCTGATTGACTGTCAGATTATATATGGTTTATTCAGTTGCCCGGCACGAAAATCACGATTCGATTCCAGTTGTTTACGTCGTAGGGCTGTACGGCAGAACCTTCAGCTTCGATGGACAGACGGCTGGCATCGATGCCATAAGTCTTTGTCAGCGTATCGTAAACGGCCTGTGCACGTTTCTGCGAGAGAGCTTTGTTGTATTCCGATGTACCGGTGTCCTTATCGGCGTAGCCCTGGATGAGCACGTTTACATCAGGATTGTCCTTGAGATACTGTGCTGTGTTGTAGACGTTGACCATCTCTTCATCGGAAATCGTTGCGGAATTGATTTTGAACCGTACGGTCGACATCATCGGCGCTGCATTTGATTCCGGACATTCGGCAACAACCACTTCGGGGCAGGGGAGCTGTGCCTGTGCGGCAGCCAATGCGGCTGCAGTGGTGGCAAGTTCTCCACGGAGAGCATTCACCTGACCGTTGAGCGATTCGATGTAAGCGCGGTCTCTGCAGGGGTTGTAGGCCTGATATTTCACGCCTCCGAAGTTGATGCTGAAACCGCCGGTGGCTGTGATGTGAACGTCCACAGGTTCGTCGTAGGCGGCGCCGTTGAAGTTATCGCCATAGAATGCCGCGCGGCCTTCGAGGAAGAAGTCAACGTAACGGCATAGACGGAAGCGCAACTGGATACCTGCCGATACGGGAAGGGTCCATTGGCGGGTTTTCAGCGCACCGCGACGGTGGTAGATATTGGTACCTTCCGATTCGATGTCCCATACATATGTACCTCCCAGACCGACAAACGGGATGACGCTCACAGGACGGTCAGCGTCCACGCCGCCCAGCGAGTTGCACATGTCCCACATGAAATCGAAGTTGAGGTTGGCCATCTTGGCTTTGCTGTAGGATACGTTGTCCCAGTGCATGGCGCCATAATATCCGCTGAAGCGGAAGCCGATGTAGGGTGAGAACCATTTACCCACGCCCAGATTGTAGGTTGCCGTGATGTGGCGTTTTGCATCGCCATTCTCCAGAGAGTTCTCTACGAGGGGAACCCCGATTCCGGCGCCTAACTGCAGGAACCAGTTGTCATGTTTGCCCACTGAATACTGGGTCTTGCAATTGTACGCGTCGTCAACGGTGAAGGTCTCTTCCTCCACGACGATTGTTTCCTGTGCATTGGCGGTGTTCGCAAACGTGAATGACATGCAACACAGTGCCAGTACGGATGCTAATTCGTGTCTCATTTCTTTTGGATTTAGTTGCAAAATAAATAACTTCATTCTCTCATAAAAGCGTTGACAGGTGAAGGCCTGATTATCCCCGTTTGAAGTGAATCTATCATAAGTGCGTGTCGTTAGTTGTCAAGTTGGGTGAATGGCTCTCATTCTGTGTGTTCACTTTTTGAAATCATAACATTCGCGGGGAGGGGTTGGTTCATTGCCAAAATATTGCCGAGCGACCGTTTGGAGCACCGGTGGGAGCATCGCGGTGAATGGTATGACGGATAATGAAAGAGATGCATTATAAAATCAAACGGCCGCTTCGTCGCGAAGTGGCCGTTTGATTTTACCTTAAATTTTTATAATACCTATTAACCTAACAAAAAACACGATTATTATCTAAAGTTCGGTCATGCAATTTTTAGAATTGATGCTGATGAAATAAAGTAAAATATAATCCTAACTCAATGCGATTTTACGTTAGAAGTGCGTACACTTGATATTTTTCCAATTTTAAAATCAACTAAATCCTTTTGTCTCAAATCCGGGAACGCAGTGATGAAATCACCAGAAATTCCGTTCTTGATTCGATGCAAAATTACTGCTGAAATTCACGTTTGTCAAGCGCCCGGAAGCCCAATATTAAGCATATATAGATTTATATAGATAAATATAAATCATAAGACCCTGATTTATAGGGTGAATATTGTTTGGTTTCGGTATGGTGATATAGATGCATATATGGCTATATTTTGCCATAAAATAGCTGGTTTTAGCCTTACGGAATTCAAATCCAGGTGAGTATCTCAACCAGGCGCCGACGGTCTGCAACTTGTATCTCCTGATTGGTGTAGTCTATGATTCCGTCAGCCTTCATGGCATCGAGGGCGCTTATGAGCGACTGACGTTGCACTCCGAACACGGCATACATGTCGCGCTGGCGGCACTGCAGCACAATGTCTGTCCCATTGTTTTGTGTGAGTGCCACGATCCAATAGGCGATGCGCTTCTCAAGTGAGCCTGATGCAAGCGCCATCACGCCGTCAACATTTAGCTGGGCGTTCATGGAAAGGATATTCAGATAGTTGAACAGGAAAAAGGAGTCGGAGTTGATTATGTTCAGGAAATCCGGCTTGTTGATCTGCAATATCCCGACATTGTCAATGGCCGTAACCGAGCCGGGGTAGCGGGTGGTGCGTCCGAAAAAAAAGTCCGGGGCAATAAGGTCGGGCGCATTAAGTGTCTGTGATGCCTTGAATTTGTTGTCATGGCTTTCAATCGACATCCGGACACTGCCGGCAATTACCGAACGTATGTGTGTGCATTCGGCACCTTGCTCCACAATCATATCGCCGGGGGCATATTTGAGGAAGTGGAATTTGTTGTGTCCCACTATCTCCGATAATTTCTGTTGTGATACGCCGGCAAACAGTGGCAGCTGGCGCAAGGTTTCGTACATGCTTCCCATGATATGGCTATGTTTCGTTGTTGTTCTTTATTTATAACGCCTGTGTTTAGTGAAAGTTAACAATGAGGTGTTAAATCTTTCTATGTACGCTTGGCATGGTCGGGCCGATTGTCCGGGGCAAGCTTGCTCCGTTCATGCAGGTAAATCTGAATGGAGTTGATGGTGTTGTGCCATGCTACATAGGCTGCAGGCGCCACTGAGATCAGGGGATTCATATAGGTCAGTGCAAGCCAAATGGCAAGTACGGTGTTCTTCTGGCCCAGACTTTGCGCACCTGAAATGGCATCGCCGTGCCGTTTCCCTATGATTCGCCCTATGCCGAACTGCAAAGCGCATACGATCAGCGACACGGCGCACAGGATAAGTATCTCAGGGACGCACGATGCCGGTTCTTTCAATATGAAACGTACCGAGTTACCTACCACAATTATGAGAGAGAATGCCCATATGTAGAATGAAAGCCCCTGATGTTGGGCTATGGCGCGGTGGGTGGAGGGCGTAAAGCGTTCAAGCAGGAGCGCAACGGCAAGCGGCCCGAGAATCAGTGGAAGCACTGTGTAGCTTATGGTCCACATTGAGGTGAGGAACGAGTGTTCGGTGCCGGAGGCAGGGGCGTCCGTTGCAATCCATGTAAGGAGTGCAGGCGCCAGGAATGCCACGAATACATTGCTGAACAGCGAGTAAGTGGCCACGCGTGAAACTTTTCCGCCGAGCATCCCTGTGATGACCGGTGCGGCGGTGGCCGTGGGGCAGAAGATGCATATGAATGCCCCCTGAGCTGCAATTGGATTGACGGGCAGCAACAGCAACCACGCTGCCAATGCTCCGGGAATCTGTACGGCGAGAAGCCACCAGATGTAACTGCCCACCTTGAATTCGCGTATGTTAAGGCGGCAATAGGTAATCAGGAGCATTATAAATATAAGATACTTCGACAGGAATGCCACCATCCCTATGTAGTTGTGGAGCAAGGCGCCGAGCAGCATGGCTATAGGAAGCATCCAGGGCTTCAGCTTCTGCCTTATGGCGTTCATACGGGTGTTCATCTTAGTTGTTGAAACGGTTACTTAGAGGGATACACAAACGGCGATGTGTCCGGTTGACAGACACATCGCCATGTATACGATTAGGGATTTATGTTCAAGCGAATTTGGAGAAGTCGGTGTTGCGCATGTCGCCGGAAGCGGCAAATTCGGTGTGGAATGCCATGGCGGCGTTGAGCGTAGCAGGCGTCTGTCCGCCCTTGCTGAGTTTGAGATACTCGCGCAGCAGTGGGCGGAAGTCGGGGTGCGCGCAATTGTTGATGATTTCGTTGGCCCGCTGTTCCGGATCCTTGGCACGCAGGTCGGCGATACCCTGGTCGGTGATGATTACATCCACTGAGTGCTCGCTGTGGTCGCAGTGCGATACCATCGGGACGATGTTGCTGATCATGCCGCCTTTGGTGACCGACGGGCACGAGAAGATGGAGATGTAGGCGTTGCGGCAGAAGTCGCCGGAGCCGCCGATGCCGTTCATCATTCGTGTGCCGAGCACGTGTGTGGAGTTGATACATCCGAAAATATCAGCCTCAAGTGCTGTGTTCATGGCAATTACGCCGAGACGACGGATGACTTCCGGGTTGTTTGAGATTTCGGCCGGACGCATCATTATTTTGTCGTGGAAGAAATCGAGGTCGGCAAACAGCTGGGCTTCAACTTCATCGGAGAATGTCATGGAGCATGTGCTTGCGAATGTGCATTTGCCGGCACGCAGGAGCTCAAGCACGGAGTCCTGCACAACCTCGGTGTACATCATGAAGTTTGGCAGCTCCTTGTCAAGACACAGGTAGTGGAGAACGGCATTCGCCACATTGCCCACGCCGCTCTGGAGCGGGAGGAATTCTTTGGGTATGCGTCCTTTGCGGTATTCGTTGATAAGGAAGTTCACCACGTTCGAGCCGATACGTTCCGACACTTCATCCGGTTTGGTGAACGCTTTCACGCCGTCGAGCGAGTTTGTGCGGATTATGCCGCGTACTTTGGAGGGGTCAATCTGGAGCGTGGGGCGGCCGATGCGGTCGTTTGGAGCATAGATGGGGATTTCGCGGCGGTAAGGGGGATCCTGCGGGAGATATATGTCGTGCATTCCCAGAAGCGATTTGGGAAGTGCTTCGTTCAGTTCGATGAAGATGTGTTTTGCGCGCGGGGCATAGGTGGGGATGTTGCCGAGTCCGCATCCCAGCAGCACTTCTCCGCTGTCGGTTATATCGGCTGCCTCGATTATGGCCACATCGGTGGGCCCATAAAAACCGTAGCGCGTTTCCTGGGCCATTTCCGAAAGATGGCGGTCAAAATAATGGGCGTCGTGGGCGTTGATGCGTTTGCGTAAGTCAGGTGTATTCTGATAGGGTGCACGCATGTTGATGGCATTGTTGCGTGCCAGAATGCCGTCAACGTGGTCGTTTGTCGATGCACCGGTGAAGATGTTAACTTTGAATTCCCGGCCTGCCGCGTGCTCGCGTTCGGCCTTGTGGGCAACTGCTTCAGTTACCGCCTTGGGGTTACCGGGAGCTGTGAAGCCCGATAATCCGAGCGTGTTGCCGTTCTCAATCATCTCAGCAGCTTCCTGAGCTGTGATAAAATTATACGCCATGCTTGTGGTAATTGATTTGGTTTGGTGTTTAAGGTGTGAGTGGCCGGCCGTGCAAGGCATAAATATTGGAGTAGACGGGCATATTGCCCGAAAACTTGCCTGTGGCGGCTTGGTCATCCGCGCCTTTATTCGTATTTTTGCACAAAATTAGAGTTTTAGTGCACAAAGCCCAAATTTTCCAATCTGTTTTTTAGCACATATGTGGTCTGTAGGGCATGTGTACATTAAATATTATGTTAAAGGATGGTGAGTAACAATGCCGATTCGAGCCTGATGGCCGACAAAAAACTATATATCGAGACATACGGATGCCAGATGAATGTGGCCGACAGTGAGGTGGTGGCATCTATAATGGAAACTGTGGGATATTCACAGACTGATGCTGTTGACAGCGCCGATGCCGTTCTGCTCAACACATGTTCCATCCGCGACAATGCGGAGCAGAAGATACATTCGCGTCTGCAGGCACTCAATGCTTTGCGGAGGGCAAAGAACCGCAAACCTTTGATTGTCGGAGTTATCGGCTGTATGGCTGAGCGTGCGAAGGATGAGCTGATAAACCGTGACGGAGTTGATCTCGTGGCCGGTCCGGACGCCTATCTGGATTTGCCGAATCTGTTTGCAGCGGTTGAGGCAGGTCATAAAGCTATCAATGTGGAACTCAGCACCACAGAAACCTATCGCGACGTAATTCCGGCACGTTCACTGGCAAATCGGGTGAGCGGCTTCGTGAGTATTATGCGCGGATGCAACAACTTCTGTTCCTACTGCATCGTGCCTTACACCCGCGGACGCGAGCGCAGCCGTGAACTGGCAAGCATTCTCAATGAAGTGGCAGATCTCAAACGGCATGGGTTCAAGGAGGTGACTTTGCTCGGTCAGAATGTGAACAGCTACAGGTATGTCACACCGGATGGAGAAACCGTGGATTTCCCCGCTCTGCTTGAACGTGTGGCCCAAAGTGCCCCGTCGATGCGTGTGCGTTTCACCACATCCCATCCGAAGGACATGAGCGATGCCACCATAGATGTGATTGCACGTTATCCTAATATATGTAATCATATCCATCTCCCGGTTCAGTCCGGCAGCAATTCCGTGCTGAAAGCCATGAACCGCAAATACACGCGTGAATGGTATCTTGACCGCATCAAAGCCATCCGCAGCCGGATTCCGGATTGCGGCATATCGTCCGACCTTTTCACAGGCTTCCACGGCGAAACGGAGGAGGATTTCAATCAGACACTTGATCTTATGCGCGAGGCAGCATTCGATTCGTCGTTCATGTTCAAATATTCCGAGCGTCCCGGTACGCTTGCTTCACGCACAATGCCCGACAATGTTCCGGAGGAGGTGAAAGTGGAACGTCTCAACCGTATGATTGCGTTACAGAACGAATTGTCGGCCGAGTCGAACCGGCGCGACATCGGGAAGGTGTTCGAGGTGCTTGTGGAAGGTTTTTCAAAACGCAGCCGTGAGCATATGATGGGACGAACTCAGCAGAACAAGGCCGCAGTGTTTCCGCGTGGCACTGTGAAAGTGGGCGACTTTGTTAAAGTGCGCGTCACGGATGCATCGTCGGCCACTCTTATCTGCGAGTTGGTCTAACCGGTTTATGCCGCTTGATAGCTGTTGCTCAGGAGGGGCTTGTCTGCATTTTCGTGCCTATATGAGCAATTATTTGGTTAAATTAATGTTAAAAGTGTTGACATGGCCTCTATAAGGTTGTAATTTTGCAGCACTTTGGCTCAGAACGGGTCTCCCAGATGGTGGCTGTCAAACGGCCCCGCAAGGGTAAAAATGATTGTTTTTCTGCATGAATAAAATAAAACGTAGCCGCATAGCAGGTTGGGGCGATTATGTGACATCGACAATATCGGTGTCGCTTGTGCTGTTTATTCTTGGCCTGGTAGGCTTTGTGAACATTTCGTTTTCAGGTATAAACCGCCAGCTTAAGGAAAAAATGGGTTTCACCGTGGTGCTTGCCGACAGTGTGGCACCCGCAACGATAGATTCTTTGAAACTCGTATGCGACCACGCCCCATATGTTTCCTCCTACCGTTACCTGTCGGCCGAGGATGTGATGGCAGAAGAAACTTCGGGTGAGGGTGCTGACCTTGTGGAGCTGCTCGGTGTGAATCCGTATGCGGCGATGTTTGAAATCAAGGTGGGCGCCGCCTATGCCGATGTTGACAGTATAAGCAGCATTATGGCACAATGGCAGCAGCTGCCGTCGGTTGACGAGACAACCGCCAATACTGAAATGATTGCCAATATCAACCGGAATGCAGGTCTAATCAACACGATTCTCGCCATTATGGCTGCGGCGTTGCTGCTGATTTCGTTTGTGTTGATAAACAATACGGTCCGCCTGACGGTTTATTCCCGTAGATTCCTGATCCATACAATGAAACTTGTGGGAGCAACCGGCGGATTCATCCGTCGGCCTTTCCTGATGGTGAATGCTGTGCAGGGTGTCATTGCCGGCGTGCTTGCATCCGGATTCCTTGCACTTTTTGTGGGTTGGACACGTTCGCTCGACATGGGGATAGAATCGCTTGTGACGTGGAATGTGGCTTTCTGCGAGTTCGGGCTGCTTGTGGTCCTTGGCGTGGCTATCTGTGTGTTGGCGGCCATCATGGCCACCAACCGGTATCTGCGCAAGAATTATGACGAGATGTTCGAATGACTCTCTGCCATTGCTGTTCAGGGACAATTTCTGGCCGCTCCGCATGTGATGATATATAATAAAATTGAAAACCGATATAATCCTATTTCCGACATGGCTTTGAAGCTTGAGAAAACAGACAGACATAATTCTGACGAAAAACTTGAGCGGGAATCCGCGAGTGAATTCCCTCTGGTAAAAAAGAATTTTATATTTATGGCGGTGTCCGGCGCCATGATAGTCCTTGGTTTTCTGCTGATGCTTGGCGGCGGTTCAACCACTGAATTCAATCCGGACATATTCAGTGCCCGGCGCATTGTCGTCGGCCCCACAATTGCCTTTCTGGGTTTCGTAGCGATGGCAATCTCAATTATAGTGCGTCCCGGCAAGCGCAAATAACCGTTGTTTAACCCTGATAGATTAAAAATAGATATGGATTGGATTGATGCGTTGATACTCGGCATAGTTCAGGGACTTGCAGAATATTTGCCTATAAGCTCAAGCGGACACCTCGAGATTTTCAACAGCCTGCTCGGATCGAATCTTTCAGGTGAGGATTCGCTTCAGTTCGATGTAGTGCTGCATGTGGCAACGGTTCTGTCGACAATCGTGGTGTTGTGGAAAAAATTCGTGCCGCTGTGCACATCATTTTTCACCTTCAAGCGCGATGCCAATACCACATATGTGTGGAAAATCCTGCTGTCGTGCATTCCTGTCGGAATCGTTGGCGTCTGTTTCAAGGATCAGGTGGAATCGTTCTTCGGCGTCAGTGCCGATGGCGGCAACAATCTGCTGCTGGTCGGCATCTGCCTGTGTGTTACGGCTGCTCTTCTTGCCTTCGCATACTTTTTCCGCACACGCACTTTCCTGCGCACAAACCGCACCGGCCGGGATATCACATGGCTTGATGCGTTTGTCATCGGCATCGGTCAGGCCATCGCCGTGTTGCCTGGCCTGAGCCGTTCCGGCACTACGATAGCCACCGGTATCATACTTGGCGACAAACGCGAGGAGGTGGCCCAGTTCTCATTCTTCATGGTTGTTGTCCCCATCCTCGGACAGGCGTTGCTTGATTTGGTCAAGATGTTTTCGGCATCGGGCGAGGCTGTCGATCAGTCGCCCGTCGGCGTTGTGCCTATGATTGTAGGTTTTCTGGCGGCGTTTATCGTGGGATGTCTTGCATGCAACTGGATGCTGAACCTTGTGAAGAAAGGCAAGCTCGTGTGGTTTTCGCTCTACTGCGTTGTGGTAGGTGTGATATGCATAATCTTCGCTTGATTAAAGACTCCGATATGACATTGCAACCGATTGAAGGCGAGATTTTCGCTGTTGACAAACCTCTCGGATGGTCCTCGTTCCATGTGGTCAAGAAGCTGCGTGGAGCGTTGCTGTCGCGTTTGAGGTCAACCGGTGTGCGCAAACTCAAGGTGGGACATGCCGGCACACTCGATCCACTGGCAACCGGCGTGATGATTGTGTGCACCGGCAAAGCTACCCGCAGGATCGAGGAGCTGCAATCCGGTGTGAAGGAGTATGTGGCTACGGTGGCATTGGGTGCCACCACACCCTCGTTCGATCTGGAAACACCGATTGATGCCACTTATCCCACCGCCCATATCACGCGTGAACTCGTTGAAGAGGTTCTCTTGCGATTCAAGGGGAGAATTGAGCAGATACCCCCGTCCTATTCGGCATGCAAGGTTGACGGACACAGAGCCTACAAAATGGCGCGACGTGGCGAGGAGGTGGATCTGAAGCCTAAAATCCTTGTAATAGACGAGATGGAACTGCTTGAATTCAGCCCGGAGGAGATTGTCATAAGGGTTGTGTGCAGCAAAGGCACATATATCCGGGCATTGGCACGCGACATCGGTGCCGCCCTCAACAGCGGCGGCCATCTCCGCGCATTGCGGCGCACGCGTGTCGGCAGTGTCGACGTGGCTCACTGCAGCTCAGTGCGTGATGCTGTGGAGCGCATCCATTGTGCGGCCATGTCGGTGCCGCAGGAGGATGGGACCCGTATTGACGTGGCGCCTGCAGCATTTGTGCCCGATTTCATGCAGAATGAAAAGGCCGACATAAAGGCTTACGCCGACCGATAGATATAGATTACTGTTTCAACATAAAAATAATATTCAACTGCTATAATGAAACTTTCCCAGTTCAAATTCAAATTGCCCGATAACCTGATTGCCCAGTATCCTTCGCCCAATCGCGATGACTGCAAGCTGATGGTTGTACACCGTAAGACCGGTGAGATTGAGCACCGTATTTTTAAGGATGTTATCAATTATTTCGGCGATGGCGACGTTATGGTGTTAAATGACACCAAAGTGTTCCCGGCCCGCCTGTTCGGCAATAAGGAGAAAACTGGCGCGCGCATCGAGGTGTTTTTGCTCAGAGAGCTTAATGCCGAACACAAGCTCTGGGATGTGCTTGTGGAACCTGCGCGCAAAATCCGCATAGGCAACAAACTCTATTTCGGCGACGACGAATCGATGGTGGCCGAGGTGATTGACAATACCACCTCGCGTGGCCGTACACTCCGTTTCCTCTACGATGGCAGTCATGAGGAGTTCAAAGCCAATCTGTTCAAGCTGGGTTCCACCCCTCTGCCTGAATACATCAACCGCGAGCCAACCGGGGCGGATGCCGAGATGTATCAGACCATTTTTGCCAAGACAGAGGGCGCTGTCGTGGCGCCTTCGGCCGGTATCCACTTCAGCCGTGAGGTGATGAAACGTCTGGAGATCCGTGGTGTGGAGCAGGGCTTCCTCACTGTTCACAGCGGGTTGGGCGCTTTCCGCGAAATCGATGTGGAGGACCTTACCAAACACCGCATGGACTCGGAGGACATGAGCGTAGGGCAGGAGCTTGTCGATATGGTCAATAAAGCCAAGGATGACGGCAAACAGGTGTGCGCCGTTGGAACATCAACGCTGCGAGGCATCGCAAGTGCAGTGAGCATGGGCGGCCATATGAAGACCTACACCGGCTGGACCAACAAGTTCATCTTCCCTCCGTATGATTTCACCGTGGCAACGGCGCTCATAACAGGTTTCCATCTCCCGTATTCCACCATGCTCATGATGGTATGCGCTTTCGGTGGCTACCAGACCATAATGAAAGCCTATGAAGAGGCCATCAAAGAGGGTTATGGGTTCGGAGCATACGGCGATGCCATGCTTGTGATTGATTGATAACAAGGAAACTTACAGATCGGTTATGGTCGAGAATGAACGCGACACACGTGCGGCCCGGGTTATTGATGCCGGGCGCCGGATGCTGACCGCAGCGCGCACTGCGCCGAAAGGGAAAGGCGTGGACATAATAGAATGTTGCCTTCTTACCGGCGAGGATATAAAATTGCTGTCGGACGAGATGAGGCGGTTGTACGATGAAACCGGACGTCCCGTTTACCAGCGCGATGGTGAAAACATCCTGCAGGCAGATGCCGTGGTGGTGATTGCAACCCGTTCGATGCCGCTCGGACTGAACTGTGCCCATTGTGGGTTCCCGACATGTGGGGAGAAGCCTAAGAATGTGCCCTGCGCGGTAAATAGTGTGGATGTCGGTATCGCCATAGGCTCGGCAGTGGCCACGGCAGCAGATTGCCGCGTTGACTGCCGCGTGTGGTTCTCGGCCGGAATGGCCGCAGAGAGGATGAATCTCTTGCCAGGGTGCAGCCAGTATTATTGCATCCCCCTCAGCGCCACTTCCAAAAATCCGTTTTTCGACCGCAAATAACGCTCGGAGTCTCCGGAACTATTCTCTGCCATAGGGACCCCATAGGGTTTAACATTGAACATCAAGGCCTGACATTATAAAACAACTAAGGCCTGAGATTATAAAAGCAACAGCGGTGTATCACCATGCGTGACACACCGCTGTTGTTTTTGTGTGGTGAGGCGGGTTATCGGCCCGAATCGTCGACGAGTGATTTGATGCGGCGGTTCAGCAGGGTTTCGCCCAACAGGTCCTCAAGGGTGAGGTGCATGCGGTAGCGCCAGTAGTGGCGTGAGTTGGCCGGAACGTTTATCTGCTCCTCGCGCGGGTCGGCACGGCGGACTTTGCCATCAATCGACAGCCAGTCCTGCAGCGGCAGGATGCAGAGCATGGCAGGGGAGTGCAGGTTGCTGGCAACTATTTTCTCGCATATCCAGGGCTCGGCAAATGTGGGTGCGGCCCCGTGTTCGCCAAGCATATTGTTGAAGAAGCGCTGGGTCTTGTCGCGGTTTTCTTCCCACCATTGGCGTATGCCACCCATATCATGTGTGGAGGTGGTGCAGACTGTGAGATAGGGGTAATATGCCGGATTTCCGAATTCCTCGCGGGGATTCTTTGGCATGCGGGCAATGTCGAGTGTGAGAATTTCAAGCGCACTCATCACAGCGGGCACGCAGTCGGGAATCATACCGAGGTCTTCGGCACAGGTAAGCATATCGGTGGAATCAATCAGCGGGGGAAGCTTCCACATGGCTTTGCCGTACCAGAAGTCGTTGTGACGGTGATAGAAGAAGTCGTTGTACAGGCGGTCGAACGTCCAGCGCTCGTAGTCGGTGAGGTAGCGGTAAGTGTATGTGAACTGGGCGGAGATACGCGGATGGTATTTGCCTTTTTCATACGGATCCTCAATGAACAGCACCTGGTCGATGAGTCCGAGCAGGCCGTTGCAGATGCGGGTATTCTTGTCGTTCTTTTCTTGTGTGCCGAAGTAATCCGCCACTTCGCGCTGAGTGGTGAATCCTGCTGCAAGTTTATATCGGCCATAGCCTACATCCTTGAGGAAGCGGCCGCGTACCTCTTCGGTGTATTCACCGAAAAAGTCGTGCAGGAATTCCTCGCGTATGAACGGAGTGGTCTGCAGATCGATGTCGAGCCAGAAGTCATAGTTGTTGCGCAGTTCGTCGACGGAGAAGGGGAGGGCGGGGTTGAACACGCCCAGCAATCCGTGCAGCTGGTTCATCGGAATCTGCCATATGCGGAAGAACCCGAGCACATGGTCTATGCGGTAAACATCGAAATACTGGGCCATGTTGCGGAAACGGTTTTTCCACCACTGGAACTGACCGTCGCGCCACATCTCCTCCCAGTTGTAGGTGGGTAATCCCCAGTTCTGTCCGAGCACCGAGAAATCATCCGGCGGAGCGCCGGCCTGGCTGTCGAGGTTGAACAGACGGGGGAATGTCCATGCATCGACACTGGTGCGGGAGATTCCGATGGGGATGTCACCCTTGAGCGATACCCCGTGGGCATGGGCGTATTCCTTTACATGCTGCAGCTGTTTGTGCAGGTTGAACTGAATCCAGTACACATAGTTGGCCTGCTGCATGTTTTCGAGCAGCAAAGCCTCGACCTTGGCGGGAGTGTAGGCTGCATAATCTCCCCATTCCGAAAAGTCCGGGGTGCCGTTTTCATCGCGTAGAATGCAGAAGGCTGCATACGGTTTCAGCCAGGAGGCATTGTCGGCCACGAACTGCTTGAATTCGGCAGTGCGAGTCACGCTGCGTTCCACCTGTTTGAACAGTTCGCGTGTGAATTCGTTTTTGGCGTTGTTCACCCGTTCGTAGTCAATCTGGTCGAGTGCGTTAAGCTCTTTGGCCAAAGCATCGAAATGAGCCTGACGCTCGTTGTCGGCCAGAGTCCCGAGCTCGCTCAACCTGAGATACATTGGGTGCAACGCATAGCATGAGTTGGCGTTGTAGGGGTAGGAGTCGGTCCATGTGTGGGTCATTGTGGTGTCGTTGACCGGAAGCACCTGAATGAATTTCTGTCCGGTTGCAACGGCCCAGTCCACCATCTTTATAAGGTCGGGGAATTCTCCCACGCCGAAATCCTGTGCGCTCCGCAATGCGAAAACCGGGATGGCAACGCCCGCACCGCGCCAGGGAGCCTTGGGGTTGACAAGACGTTGACCGGCAACCACCATCACTTCACCCGATGTGGCTGGCTGCAGCACGAGCCGACGGTTGTCACCGCCTTCCCATGCCACGAGTTTACCGGTATTGCGGTTTATGATCAGGAACTTATATTCCAATTCGGCCGGAAGCGCTTCGAGCGGCAGAACGCATTCCCATGTTGGGAATGAGGCATCAGACATGGCTACAGCCTTGTCGGCATTCCAAGCGCCGAGAAGTTCGCAGGAACCGCACACAGCCACCACTTCGTCGGGCGACACCATGGGGGCGTCGACTGTCAGCAGAAGTTTGCCGGGAGTTATTTCCGGAGGGAGGGCCCGGTTGTTGCGACGACATACGCAATCGGTGAACACCACCGAATAGTACGGCTTATCGAACGGCTGGTCCTGCCAGCGGTCGAATATCTCATACTCGCGGACGTTGTTGCCGGGCCGGAATGTGTGGCCGTGGCCCCATTCCTGACGGTCGAGACCGTTTTCGTGGCGGACAATGTAGCGGTAGGTGAATGTGCCGGTACTGTCGGGCAGAGTGACGTTAAGCCGCCAGGATTGTTCGCCGACAAGCTCCATTTTCAGAGCTTTCGCGGGGTCACCGCCTCCCAGTTGCGGGGCATCACCTACAATGTATACCGATTCGCCCCAGTTTGTGCGGTAATCGATTATGAATTTCAGATTCATGGTGAAAGTGGTAAGGATGATATATAAGTAAGATTAATTAATGCAAGGGCGATTACAGCAGTTTGATGCTGATGTAGCGCTTGGGATTGCGTTTCACATCGATGAGCAGAGAGTCGAGCGATGCGGCGCAGTTGTTGAGATTGTCGTAGAGTGCCCGGTCGTGGGTGATCAGGCCGAGCGAAGAGTTGGGATTGTTGAGAGAGGCGGAGAGTGTCTTCAGATTCTCCGACAGCACGTAGATGTTCTGCATGGTGGAGTCTATCGGCATCTCCTTGAGGTCGGCCGACAGTTCGGCCAGTGCGCCGCTCATGGTGTTGAGATTCTCGGTAATGGAGGTCACGTTGTTCATCACGGGAGGGAGCGCACGGGTTGTGGCGTTGACGTTGCGCATAGTTTTGTCTATGCTCAGGGTGATGTCGTCAAGACGGCTGATGGAAGTGGCAAGTGCCGGGTTCGCCATCAGGGCGTTTATGTTTGTCAGCAGTGAATCGATTTTCGGGAAGATGGCGCTGACTGCCGGCATGAGGTTCTGCGACACGTTGTCCATCAGACCGGATGCCGTTTCGCCTATGAGCGTGCTGCCCACGGCTTCATATTCGGTGGAAGTGGTGGGATGCAGGGTGACGGTGGATGTGCCGAGTATGTCCTGCTGGATGATGGCTTTTGTGCCTTTAGGCAGTTTCAGCTGGCGGTCAAGGCTGAGTTCCGCTTTCACATGACCGGGGGAGTCATACTCATAGTTGATTGACCGTACCTGACCAACCTTGAACCCGTTGAGGGTAACAGGCGCCGATACCTGAAGGCCGGCGGCGTTGGTGTAGGTGGCGTAATAGTAGTTGGCGGCTTTGAATACATTTATCCCTTTCAGGAAATTAATTCCGAAAAACAATGCGAAGAGTGCTATGACCACGCAGAGTCCGATTAATATCTCTTTCCTTGATTTCATATTAGTTATTTATTTGTCGATTATAAAATAGGGGGGCTTGCTGTCAGGGTTTGATGAAATCGATGCGTTTTCCGTTCTGCATCTTGACAATAAAACACCCGGGATGCTGTTTTTTTATCTGTTTGTGTAATTTTTTTGCCTTGTTAAGGTTTTCGGTGCCGCCGACAGCGTATTTATACAAAGCTCCCTCGTGGTAATACACCACATCTTTTAGCCCTTGGAATTCTTTGGATTTCGAGGACAATGGGCTTGAGCTTGCAAGCAGCTGCACATAGTAAAGGGGCGTGTCGCTCGAGGCCATTTCCGGAATCCCTTTGAGTATGGAGGGGTTGGCAGGGAGCGGATCCACTTCAGGGAGATCAGGCGCAGCTGCGGGAGCAGTCAGCATCATAGGCTGTTCCTCGTTTGTGGCGTATCCTTTGGAGGGTGTGATCGGGTGTGCTACAGGAAGAGACCTGCCGGTGATGCCGCTGCCGTAAGTGTTGAGATATGCGCAGAGGGAATTGTAAAGAGATGCAACCATCTCGTCCTGCCCGCTTTCAGATGCCAGGTATTTTTCCGAGCGGGGATTGCAGATGAAATCAAGCTCGACAAGTACAGCCGGAGCCGATGTTGCCCACAATACCCAGAATCCGGCCTGACGCACCCCTTTGGGCGCGCGGTGAGCGGTGCCGACAAGTTGCTGATGGATGGCGTCGGCAAATTCGATGCTCTGGTCAAGGCGTTTGTTCTGGCTCAGTTCAAAAATGATGTCGCTTTCAAGCGAGTTGGGGTCGAATCCGGCATATTTCTCCGTGTGGTCGGCTTCCAGTTCCATCACGGCGTTCTCACGTTTGGCCACTTCGAGGTTTTCGGCGGTCTTATGCAGTCCGAGGGAGTACACCTGGCAGCCCTCGATGTTGGCGCGGTTGCGGTTACGCTTGTCAACGGAGTTGATGTGAATGGACATGAAGAGGTCTGAATTCGCGTTGTTGGCAATTTCGGCACGTCGGTTGAGGGGGATGAATACGTCGGTATCGCGTGTGTATACAACTTTTACATACGGAAGATTCTGCTCGATAAGGCGTCCGAGTTTCAGCCCTACAGACAGAACCACAGTCTTTTCGTTGGTTATTTTCCCCACAGCGCCGTAATCGCGCCCCCCATGACCGGGGTCAAGGGTAAGCACAAAATCGCGCGCTGACGCCCATTCAGGCGCAGCAGTCAGGATAAAAACCACAAGAGCAATGCGGTACAGGTATGTGATTAAAGCTTTTGTAAAGCTCATCTGAACATTTATGATTTGATAGCAAAATTACGAAAATAATCCAATAGCCCCAATAGCATCGGGTGTGACAATTTTCTATAAAATGGGTAGAAAAGGCATTATATGGAAAATTCACCGGACTTCATACGTAAGATTCACCAGAAATTTCCGGTATTAAAACGGGTCGACGTCATAGTAGATCTGCGCCGAACGCATCTCTTTTATGCCTGAAAGATCCACTATTGCCTGACGCAGCAGTTCCTTTACTTTGGACATGGAGGCGTTCACCTCTACTTTCAGCATGATTTTGCGTATGAACAATCCCTGTATACGGCCCACGAGCGGCTCCTCCGGTCCGAACACACGTGTACCGAACAGTTTCCGCAGGTAATCGGCATAAATGCCGGTGATTGATTTCAATGCCGCAATGTCGCGGTGTTTCAGATAAATGTAGATTATGCGCGAGAACGGTGGATAGGCGAACGCCTTGCGCTGCTCTATCTCGTGGTTGAAGAAACCTTGGAAGTCGTGCTGTCTGACAAAACTGATGATGGGATGGGTCGGCTGATAGGATTGTATGACCACCACACCTTGCCGGTTCTCCCGTCGGCCGGAGCGTCCAGACACCTGTTCGAGCATGTTGAACGCGCGTTCGGACGCGCGGAAATCCGGCATGTTTATAAGCGAGTCGGCGTTCAGGATGCCCACCATCTCGACACCGGCGAAGTCAAGCCCTTTGGTCACCATCTGTGTGCCGACAAGAATCCGGGCTTTCCCCTCGGAGAAATCATCTATAATGTTGGCATACGCATCCTTGCTGCGGGTGGAATCGAGGTCCATGCGCAGAATCCGCTTCCCTTTGAAATTGGCTTCAACCTCCTCTTCCACCCGTTCCGTACCGTAGCCGATAATCTCGATTGCCGGTTCGTGACACTGCGGGCATACTTTCGGCAGCGGATAAACCGCCCCGCAATAATGGCACTGCAATTGCCGGAGATGGCTGTGGTAAGTCAATGCCACATCGCAATGCTCGCAGCGAGGTACCCATGCGCACTGGCGGCAGCGGGCCAGGGGCGCGTACCCGCGGCGGTTCTGAAACAGGATGATCTGCGAACCGCGGTCAAGCACTTCATGGGCAAGCCGGAGAGTGGCGGTGGCGAAGGTGCCGTTGATGCTCTTTTCACGCCGCATGCGGTTCATGTCCATCACCTCGATGCGCGGGAGCTCCACGTTGCCGTAGCGCGTTGTGAGGCTCACCAGACCGAATTTTCCGGTGGTGGCCTTGTAGTAGGTTTCTACTGATGGAGTGGCGGAACCGAGGAGGGTTTTGGCACCATGCATCTTGGCCAGAACCATGGCCACGTCGCGGCCGTTATAGCGCGGAGCAGGGTCAAACTGCTTGTAGCTTGACTCATGTTCCTCGTCGACAATCACAAGCCCCAGGTGTGCAAACGGCAGGAACACGGCTGAGCGTGCGCCGATGATGACCAGTGGTTCATTGCTGTGGAGCAGGCGTTTCCATATATCCACACGTTCGCTGTCGGTGAATTTTGAGTGATAGATCACCACTGCGTTTCCGAACACTTTCTGCAGGCGACGGGTGAGCTGTGTGGTCAGCGCTATTTCCGGCACGAGCATCAGCACCTGGTCTCCCCGGTTGAGGACGAAATTAATCAGGTGAATGTAGATTTCGGTTTTCCCGCTTGAGGTGACGCCGTGTAGCAAGGTTATATCCTTCTCTTTCCACGACAGGTGTATGGCTTCGAGCGCATCCAGTTGCGCCTCACTCAGGCGCGGAAGCTGTCCCGACGGTGTGCCGGAGAACTTGAAGCGATTAACCTCCCGTTTCGTCAGTTTCAGCAGACCTTTACCTGTAACTGCTGTAAGGATGGAGGGGAGCACCTCCGCCCGTTCGAGCAACTGTTCCCGCTTCACAGGTATGTTCTTGCCCTGCTGCAGGCCACTGAGTTCCAGAAACGCAAGCAGCAGCTTCTCCTGTTTGGGCGCACCTTTCACAGCGGCAAACGCATCCGAAAGCCCGGTGGCGTCAAAACAGGCTTCCACAAGCTGTTCGTATCTTGGGCGGTAACGCTCGTTAAGCTTCTCGGCGACGATAAGGATGCCGCGGTCGACCATGGCGTTGACCGTCGATGCCGCTCCGCGGTGCTTGAGTTTGTTGGCGATGGCGCCGGTGGTCATGGCGCCTTCATGGCTGAGGAGCTGGTAGATTTCCGTCTCACGCTCGGTAATCGATGCGTTTTCAGCGATATTGTAGTCGGGATTGACCTCCACGAACGTTTCGCTCTCGATCTTCAGTCCGGCAGGAAGGGCGGCCTTGTAGACGTCGCCAACTGCAGCGAGATAATAATCAGCAATCCAGCTCCATAGCTTTAGCTGGGGATGGCGCAGGACGGGGGCGTTGTCGAGGAGGAGCGCCACTTCCTTTACCTCCATGTTGGCCGGCGGCAGATTGGCGAAGCCTGTCACGATTGCGGTGTAGAATTTCTTGGTTCCGAACGGCACTATGACCCTGTGGCCCACGCCTACATTCCCTACCATATGGGAGGGGAGGCGATAGGTGAACACAGCATGGAGCGGAAGAGGCACGAGAACCTCCACATATTCGCTCCTGGACGGAGGCAGAGGCTGCCTGTCGGAATTGTTGGCCGGGGAGGTGCTGTTAATATCGATTGACTCGTGGCTCATTGTATCGTGGCTCAAATTTTGAATGGATTACCTTACAAATTTACGATTTTTATTGTAAATTCGCACCTCACAAACCCCTAAACAAGTTCCTATATCATGAAACTCGAAACGAAAAAATTCCCTTCGCCCAAAGGCGAAATCACATGGATAACTATAACCAATAACAAGGGCGCACAGGTGGTGCTTTCATCGCTCGGCGCAGGTATTGTTGCAGTCCGCCTCCCCGAAGCCGACGGCAAGCTGACTGATGTTGTGCTCGGGTACGACGACCCCGAGGCATACTTCGGCGACGGTCCCTGCGCAGGCAAGACCCCCGGCCGGTATGCAAACCGTATTGCCAATGGCCATTTCAGTCTTGACGGCAAGGTGTATGACCTTCCGGTGAATAATGGTCCCAACCATCTGCACGGCGGCCCCGACGGTTATCAGAACCGCATCTGGAACTGCTCAACTGAAGGCGATAACCGCGTGGTTTTCACGCTTGACAGTGCCGACGGCGATGCCGGTTATCCCGGGAATCTGCATGCCTCGGTTACCTATACTTTCGATGACGACAATGCGCTTGCCATCGGCTATGAGGCACAGGCGGATGCGCCTACGGTTGTAAATTTCACCAACCATGCATATTTCAATCTTGACGGACATGATGCAGGTTCATGTCTCGGTCAGACGCTGAAAATGAACTGCTCGCGCTGGCTTCCAACCGATGACACCTTGATCCCGACAGGCGAGATTGCTCCGGTGGCCGGTACGCCGATGGATTTCACTTCGCCCCATACTCTTGGCGAACGCATCAAGGATGATTTTGCTGCTTTGAAATATGGCAAAGGTTACGACAACTGCTGGATGGTTGACGATTATGACGGGAGTATGAAGGTTGTGGCCGAATTGGAGGCAGTGAACTCCGGACGTAAGCTTGTGGTCAGCACCGACCAGCCGGCCGCTCAGGTTTACACCGGCAACTGGCTTGACGGATGCCCAACAGGTAAGGGAGGCTATACATATAAGGATTATGACGCCGTGGCCATAGAGTGCCAGGGTTGCCCCGATGCCCCGAACCATGAGAATTTTCCGTCGCAGGTGCTCCGTCCCGGTGAGACATATCGCCGCAATATTGTGTTCAAGTTCAACTGATACAAGCTGTTTGCGTTGTATGAAAAACAGAACGGCGGAATCGCAACGATTCCGCCGTTCTGTCTATTTACAAACTGATTTTTTCAGATTATTAGCCTGTTGATCTGCTCCGATGTCGGGTCTACAGCCGCCAGGCGGCCTTCGGGATCAATCAGGAATGTGCGCAATCCGGAGTTCATGCTGAATTTCCGTCGTAATTGCATCGCTGCATCTGTGTCGGCTATATGCAGCAGTGTGCCGCCTATACCGTCGATCTGTGCAATTTCATTCATTAGCGCTTCGCTGCGGTCAAGGTTGACCGAGACGAAATTTATGTCGGCATTCAGGGCTTCTGCATTTCTGTATGTCTGTGAAGCTGCGATGCGCGATGCGGCATCAGCTGCCGACCAGAATGACAGGATTACCCATTGGCCATGGAGGGTTGAGAGGTTCATTGCGTCATCGGCTCCCTGTACATTTGTCAGAGGCATCTGTTTCCCTATTTCCAGAGCCGCATTGCGGTTTGAAAATGATGATGAGGTGATCAGAGCGATTGCGATGGCTGCAATGATTAATGAGAATTTTTTCATTTCATTTTATTGAAATTCATAACTAAGGATAATGGAACCAAGGAGTTCCGCAGCGTAGATGCGTTCATGCTGGATGCCACAATGTGAAGGGGGATGTGTGTTCCTCGTCGTGCGCGGTGCGCTGACAGTTGAAAACGTGTGTTTGTGGCTCTGAGGTGTTTGTAGGCATGAACTATGCCGTACGTGCTACATGGCGTATGCCTCACCCAAGGCGATGCGTATTCTCTGTATGTGCCATGTAATATCCCTGCCGATTTTCGGCATTCACGCCCCGTCTCTACAGGTGCGTTTTAATTACGGCTGCAAAGTTACGCAAAATATTTGAAACGACCAAATTTTATTAGTCTGAGGTTCATGCGGTTATAAAATATATGTTATATAACATATGTTTACAACATTTATCTCCTGCGCTGGAAAATCTTCCATAACCACATAATTAACAATTAGATGAGCCGTTCGTTCAATGTCACCTTATTTTTTGTGTAGTAATGTTCATGGCCTTCTTTAGAAAAGGGTCGGTGAGTGTGGTTTTCAACTATTAGGAATCATTCTGTTTAAGGTGGATTGCCACTTTATTTACGAACACTGTCATCAGAGCAATAATTCTATAGCTGATATGATTTTAAAGAATGAAATGGATTTGTAAAGTGGTATTTGTATTGAAATGTAAAGTATGGAAATAATGGCAAATAAGCGTATTTAATTAAAGTGATGATTTAATATAATTATAAACTCTTGAAAAACAATCGTATTTAGGCGGATTTTAAAAAGCAAACAAAAACAGCATTGTTTTTTTACAAAAATCGTTGGAAATTTGTATTGGAAAAATGGTAGAAAAATAACTGTCGGGCATCCTTATCCGGAGCCACTGTTTGCATTGCCTACGCATCCAGTCAGGTTAATGCAAAGGTAAAAATTGTAAAACAAATGGACAAAACTCACCAACAACTTTGGGCGGAATGTCAGCGCATAATCGCCGACATAATACGTCCGGAGCAATATGACGCCTGGTTCAAGCCTGTGACGTCGCTCGGATTTGAAAACGGGCGACTGACTCTGAGTGTGCCTTCGCCCTTCTTTAAAGAGCATATTGAGGACACATACCTTAATATATTGGGTGCGACCTTGCGTAGAGTTTACGGTGAGGGTATCAGACTGTACTACCATTACAACCAGATTTCCAATAACCCAGACACAGGCATCAACGAGGCTGGTCTTACATCCTCGCCTGCGTTGCGCCGTAAGCCGTCCGGGCTGTTCCAGACGCCTGTAGAGGCCAATTTCAATTCTCAGCTTAATCCAAAGTACACTTTTGAGAATTATTGCGGGTCGTCCTCAAACAAGATTGCACGAGCCATCGGTGAGGCCATCGCCAACGATCCCAAGTGCAAGACGTTCAATCCGTTGTTTGTGTTTGGTCCTACCGGGGTGGGCAAAACTCATCTCATTCAGGCCATCGGTATTAAAATCAAGGAGAAGAATCCTGATGCGCGCATATTGTATGTCAGTGCCCGTCTGTTTGAAAGTCAGTACACCGTGGCCTCTCACAACGGGAAGATAAATGAGTTCATCAATTTCTATCAGAGCATTGACACGCTGATTGTTGACGATATTCAGGATCTGATTGACAAGCCGCGCACACAGGGTACTTTCTTCCATATCTTCAACCATCTGCATCAGAATCAGAAGCAGATCATCATGTCGAGCGACTGTTGCCCCACCCAGCTGAAAGGTATGACGGAACGGTTGTTGTCGAGGTTCAAATGGGGAATGACTGTCGAGCTTGAAAAACCTGACCTGCAGCTTCGCCGTGAGGTGCTTCAGCTCAAGGCCGAGCAGGATGGCCTTTCGCTCCCCGACGATGTCATGGACTTCATAGCGGAAAATGTGACCGACAGTGTCCGTGAACTTGAGGGGATTGTAGTGTCGCTTCTTGCCCATGCCACGGTGATGAACCGTGAGATCAATGTGGATCTTGCCCGCGTGGTGATGGCCAATGTGGTGCGCATGCACAAAAAGGCCATCAACTTCGAGATGATTACCAACAGCGTTGCCGCTCATTATAAGATTGATCCGGATGCCATTTTCACCAAATCGCGCAAGCGTGAAATTTCTGATGCGCGCCAGATGGTGATGTATATGGCGAAAAAGTATGCTAAGATGCCACTGACCGGTATCGGTACGCGTCTTTCGCGCAATCATGCCACAGTGATATATGCCTGCAAGAATATTGAGCAGCGCCTGCCTTTTGAGAAAAGCCTCCAGGAAGATGTCTCGGCGATTGAAAAGATGTTTGTCACTGACTGAAACTGAATTCTAATTCTATTCATTTTGTATATAGCCTGAGCGGCGACCTACAGAGGCCGCCGCTCTCATTATATCGGTATGATGAGGTTTCCGGTTGTCAGACGAACTTGGCTTTCTGCAGGAACGAACGGAAAATGTCGGAGAACAGTTCGTTGTTCTTGCGCGGGTATCTTACATCGGTGAACACCTGCGCCAGTGTCTGTTTGCCATTTTCCTTCACGAATGCTTCTGAGTCGGGACGTGCTTCCTTCTCTGCGTACAGACGGTCGATGTCGGCGGGGGGGTAGTCGTGATATCTGCCATAATGTGTGATGGCGTCGACCGGCAGACGTCCCACATCGGTTCCATCCTCGTCGGGATATCCTACGGTCAAGGTTATCACAGGCACCACCAGCGTGGGGAGCTGTAGGATCTCGGCGATTTGTGGAGCATTGTATGTTGTTGTGCCGAGCCAGCAACATCCCAGTCCGGCATCTTCTGCCAGCGTGTTGAACTGCTGTGCGAAGGCGATAGTGTCGATGGCTGCTGCTACAAACGACTGCAGGTTGTCGTAGCAGGGCTCAGCCTGTCGGCATTCGCACCATTTGCTGAAGCGGTTGAAGTCGGCGCAGAACGTGAGGACGGCAGCGGCGTTTTTCACCTGCGGCTGGTTGAAGTGGGTCGGTGCAAGGGCGGCCTTATCCTCTTCTGATGTGCTTATGACTACGCTGTACAGCTGCATATTCCCCGTTGTGGGGGCGTGCGATGCTTTCAGAAGCAACTCGTTCAGAAGTTCGGGCGGAATGGTGCGTGATGTGTAGCGGCGAATGGTGCGCCTGTTCATCCAATAATCGTTTTGCATATGGCGGCTGGTTTTTATGTATTTACTGCCAAAGATAATGCTAAATTTTCGATTTTGGAAACAATATAATTAGGGTGAAATTATAATGCGCTGTGTGTTAGGTTGTTCGTTTTTAAATGGAAAACTTATCAACATTTAGCAAAATTAGAACATGTCAAGTTTGGCAAAATGGATTTAAATTGCGAAGTTTGCACTGTTTTACAATCGTTCAACATTTTTCCATACTTTTCAATCGTAGTTGCTTCCCTGCGGCTTCTGGCGGCATGGAGAGCCAAGTGTAAAATACTTTAAATATCAAATACGTGGACAACAAAACCTACACCTTCGACGATGCTTACCGTGCCAGTCTCGAATATTTTGACGGCGATGAGCTTGCTGCACGCGTCTGGGCAAGCAAATATGCTTTGAAAGACTCGTTCGGGAATCTCTATGAACTCACCCCCGACGACATGCATCACCGCATTGCAGCCGAGATAGCACGCATTGAAAAAAAGTATCCTAATCCGATGAGCCATGACGAGGTGTTCGGATATCTCAAGGATTTCCGTTACATTGTGCCTCAGGGCAGCCCCATGACCGGAATCGGAAACCGGTTTCAGGTGGCTTCGCTGTCCAACTGCTTTGTCATTGGTCTTGATGGAACTCCCGATTCGTATGGAGGTGTAATACGTATTGATGAAGAGCAGGTGCAGCTCATGAAGCGTCGCGGCGGAGTGGGACACGACCTGAGCCATATCCGCCCGAAAGGCACACCTGTGAAAAATTCGGCCCTCACTTCCACCGGCCTTGTTCCGTTCATGGAACGATATTCCAACTCCACCCGTGAGGTGGCGCAGGATGGACGCCGCGGCGCTTTGATGTTGTCGGTAAGTATCAAGCATCCCGATTCGGAGGCATTTGTTGATGCCAAGATGACTGAGGGTAAGGTGACCGGTGCCAATGTTTCTGTCCGTATAGACGATGCATTCATGGAGGCGGCCACAGAAGGGAAGCCTTACATTCAGTCGTATCCGGTGGATGCGGCAAATCCTGAAATCACCCGGGAGGTGGATGCCAAGGCATTCTGGGCCAAAATCATCCATAACGCATGGAAGTCGGCTGAGCCGGGTGTGCTGTTCTGGGATACTATCACCCGCGAGTCGCTCCCCGATTGCTATGCCGACCTCGGCTTCCGCACCATTTCCACGAATCCGTGCGGCGAAATTCCGCTTTGTCCCTATGACTCGTGCCGTCTGCTGGCCATCAACCTCTATTCGTATGTAAAGAATCCCTTTACACCGCAGGCCGAATTCGATTATGAGCTCTTCGCGCATCATGTGGCCAAAGCCCAGCGCATAATGGACGATATCATTGACCTCGAGATGGAGAAAATCGATTTGATTCTCAATAAGATTGACTCCGATCCGGAAACAATTGAGGTGAAAGGCCCGGAACGTCACCTTTGGGAAAAGATCAAGGCAAAGACATTGAAAGGCCGCCGTACTGGCGTGGGCACAACAGCAGAAGGTGATATGCTCGCAGCCATGGGCTTGCGTTACGGAACGCCGGAGGCGACGTCTTTTTCCGAAGATGTGCACCGCCGGCTGGCACTTGCGGCTTACTCCTCTTCTGTCGGGATGGCACGGGAGCGCGGTGCGTTCGAGATTTTTGATGCCGACCGCGAAAAGAACAACCCCTTCATATTGCGCCTTAAAGAACAGTCGCCCGAACTGTATGAGGACATGGTGAAGTACGGTCGCCGCAACATTGCGTGTCTGACCATCGCGCCTACCGGTACAACGAGCCTTATGACCCGCACAACATCGGGTATCGAGCCTGTGTTCATGCCGGTATACAAACGTCGCCGCAAGGTGAACCCGAACGATGCCGACGTCCGCGTGGACTATGTGGATGAGACAGGCGATGCATTCGAGGAATATGTGGTCTATCACCCGAAATTCCTTGAATGGATGCGCGTGAACAATATCGAGCAGAAGGATGACTATACTCAGGAACAGCTCGATGAGCTGGTGAACCGTTCTCCTTATGCCGGGGCTACGGCTAATCAGATTGACTGGCTTGAGAAAGTTAAAATGCAGGGACGCATTCAGAAGTGGGTTGACCATTCCATTTCTGTTACAATCAATTTGCCTGCCGATGTGTCGGAGGAGGTTGTCAACCGTCTGTACGTCGAGGCCTGGAAAGCCGGATGCAAAGGTTGTACGGTCTATCGCGACGGTTCACGTTCAGGTGTGCTTGTGGCTCTTGAGAATAAAAAGAAGAAAAGCGAGCCTAAGCCGGAGGCAAAAGCCGAAGGCGCACCTCTCGCACTTAAGCGTCCCATCGAACTTGAAGCTGACGTGGTTCGTTTCCAGAATAACAAAGAGAAGTGGATTGCTTTTGTCGGACTTGTTGACGGTCGGCCGTATGAGATTTTCACCGGTCTGGCGGATGATGAGGATGGTATTTTCTGTCCCAAATCGGTTAACCATGGCAAGATTATCAAGGCAGTCGCTCCCGACGGGTCTAAACGCTACGACTTCCAGTTCGTGAACAAACGCGGCCATAAGACCACCATCGAGGGGCTGTCGGACAAATTCAATCCTGAATACTGGAATTATGCGAAACTTATTTCGGGCGTGCTACGTTATGGAATGCCTATCGATCAGGTACTCAAACTTGTGGGCGGTCTGGAACTTGATTCCATGAGCATCAATACCTGGAAAATGGGCGTTGAACGTGCATTGAAAAAGTATCTGCCCAACGGCACCAGCGCAAGCGGACAGCGTTGTCCCAACTGCGGCCAGGAGACACTGGTGTACCAGGAGGGATGTCTGATATGTACATCCTGCGGCACCTCGAAGTGCGGGTGATGTAGGGTAATTGATTTATAGCAAAATTGCATATGCGTCTGTCAGAACTGAAAACCGGTGAATCGGGAGTCATAGTAAAAGTGTTCGGCCACGGAGCGTTCCGTAAAAGAGTGATGGAAATGGGTTTCGTGAGAGGCCGTAAGATATCCGCCATCCTTTCGGCCCCGATGCGCGACCCGGTGAAGTATAGTCTGATGGGCTATGAAGTGTCGTTGCGCCGCAGTGAGGCTTCCATGATAGAGATTCTTCCTGTGGGCAATGACGCCCCCGATTTCTCTGACATCCAGTTGCCACCGGCAACCGGACAGCAGGAGATGGATAAGAACGGCTCCATCCGTGATGCGGACCGGAAACAGCAGATGCCCGTTGCTCAGCCCGACGATGCGAGCCGCAAGGCTTACGAAGGGAGCCGCCATATCATCAACGTGGCTCTTATCGGCAATCCCAACTGTGGCAAGACCTCGCTTTTCAATGTGGCGTCCGGGGCACAGGAGCATGTCGGCAACTACAGCGGCGTTACAGTCGATTCAAAGACCGGTGTTTTCAAGTACGGAGGGTACACGTTCAATATCGTTGATCTTCCCGGCACCTATTCCCTGTCGGCCTACAGCCCGGAGGAACTGTTTGTGCGCCGTTATCTTCGCGACAATAACCCGGACATCATTGTCAATGTGGTGGATGGCTCGAATCTGGAACGCAACCTGTATCTCACCACCGAACTCATTGACATGGACCTCCCTATGGTCATTGCCCTGAACATGTTCGACGAGATGAGAGCTTCCGGATCTGAACTTGATTTCGATGCATTGGGCAAGATGATCGGTGTCCCGATTGTCCCGACGGTGAGCCGTACAGGCGAAGGTATCGATCGGCTGTTTGATACGGTTATTTCCGTGTACGACCGTCGCAACGAAGCTGTGCGACACATCCATGTGCCTCTCGGTCCCGATTTCGAGGAGGCGATAACAGACGTGAAGAACGCCATCAAGGCCGATCCGCACATCAACAGGCACTATTCTCCCCGATATCTCGCCATCAAACTGATGGAGGAGGACAAGGAGGCCGAGCAGGCGCTCGACGGTGTGCCGGGCGGAGCCGCTATCTTGGAGATACGTGACCGTGAACTGGCGTCATTGGCCAAGAAACACCCTCAGGAGGATGTGCCTTCGCTTATCGCCGGCGAGAAGTACGGCTTCATATCCGGCGCATTGGCCGAAACCCTGCAGAAATCCGGACGGAAGTCAGTGGCGGATACTACCAAGATGATAGATGCCCTTGTAACGAACCGTCTGTTCGGATTTCCGCTGTTTCTCGCTGTCATGCTGTTTGTGTTCTGGGCCACGTTTTATATTGGCGGCTATCCGATGGGGTGGATAGAGTCGGGTGTTGACTGGCTTGCGGGGATTGTAAACAGATATATGCCCGATGGTGTGCTTAAGGATCTGCTTGCCAACGGCGTGATAGGAGGTGTCGGCGGTGTGATAGTGTTCCTGCCCAATATCCTGATTCTCTTTTTCTTCATATCATTCATGGAGGACTCCGGATATATGGCCAGGGCTGCATTCATCATGGACCGCATGATGCATCGCATAGGATTGCACGGCAAGTCGTTCATCCCGTTGGTAATGGGATTCGGCTGCAATGTGCCTGCTGTGATTGCCGCGCGCACCATCGAAAGCAAATCGAGTAAGGCCATTACTGTGCTCATCACTCCGTTCATGTCCTGCTCCGCACGCCTGCCGGTGTTTGTGCTGCTGATCGGCACATTCTTCAGTTCTCATGCCGCACTGGTGTTTCTGTCCATGTATGCGCTCGGTGTGCTCGTGGCCGTGTTTACCGCCAGACTTTTGCGTAAAGTGTTCTTCAAACGCGATGAGACTCCGTTCGTGATGGAATTGCCCCCTTATAGGGTCCCGACGTTCAAAACGTCCTTGCGTCATATGTGGGCAAAAGGGAAGCAGTATCTCAACAAGATGGGTGGCATCATCCTGCTTTCCTCTGTCATTGTGTGGGCATTGAATTTCTTCCCGCTGCGTGATGAGTCTGCCAAAGATGTGCAGGCAGAGAACATTGCTGAGAGCAATGAGATAGACCCTGAAAGAGATTCATATCTGGAAATGATAGGAAAGGCTGTCAATCCGGCACTGGCGCCTCTCGGTTTTTCGTGGCGCGCCACTGTGGCCGCTGTGGCCGGTCTGCCGGCAAAGGAGATTGTAGTGTCTACTCTCGGAGTGCTTTACACCGGTGACGAAGAGGCTACGGACCAGACCCTTTCTGCCAGACTTACCCAACCGCTGTTGGGTGCCGACAAGCCCGATTTCGATACGGCGACGGCCTTAAGTTTCATGGTTTTTATCCTTCTTTATTGCCCGTGTTTCGCAACTATCGTAGCTATTGTAAAGGAAACACGGTCGTGGCGCTACGGATTGTTCTCTATTCTGTATAATACGGCTGTGGCATGGGTGTTGGCTTTTGTTGCCTACCGTCTTGCGTTGCTGTTCTGATTTGCCTGCGCGCCACAGATTGAAATGGGAACCGTCAGTCAGCGGCCGAACCGATTACGAGCAGAATAAGGCCTGCGAGCAGAATGGCGAGGTCAATCATCTTGGCTTTGACATCATGCTCTTTGAGCATCAGCACGCCATAGAAGAATGTGACGATCACGCTTCCGCGTCTGATCATGGACACGACGGCAATCATCGAGCCGGGTAACGACAATGCATAGAAATAAGCTATGTCTGCCACTGTCAGGAACAGGGAAATGAGCGGGATGCTCCATTTCCATTTGAACGGTGTGGGATGCCGCTGGCTTTTAAGCAGAAGCCCTGTCACTATACCCATGATTATGAGCTGATAGAGCGAATACCAGGCCTGCACTTCGAGCGGTGCGTAACTGCGGAGCAGATATTTGTCGTAGAGTGCGCTCACGGCGCCCATGACTGCCGCTCCGATTGCCATCCATAGCCATTTGCTGCGGCGGAACGAGAAACCCTCCCTGACGCCGATGCGGCTTATGAAAAACAGTGACGCGAATCCGAGGATTACGCCGCACCATTGGAGAGCGTTCAGCCGTTCTCCGAAAACAACAAGCGCCCCCACAAGCACCATGACAGGGCGCGATGCATTGACCGGCCCTGCAATGGTGAGCGGCAGGTGCTTGATGCTGAAATAGCCAAGCAGCCACGAGCTTAGCACAATCAGCGACTTCAATAATATTTTCGCATGCCCCTCGATGGAGTTGTCCATGCCGAAGTTGCCGGCCGTTATGCCGCCTATTAGCACAGGCAGCATGAAGAGGCTGCAGAACAATGTGTTGAGCATCAAAACCATCAGCACATTGTTTGAACGCAGGGAGAGCTTTTTGGAGATGTCATAGAAGCCCAGACAGAGGGCTGAGACGATAGCTAAAAGTATCCACATTTACTTTGTAGTCCTGTGAGTGAAAAAGGATGTTGCAGAAATCGGTATCCCTACCTTTCGTGTTTGTTAAGAGGTTTTGCAACATCGGTTACGGGACTGCAAAGTTAGCTATTTTTCAGTTCTCCGGCACATAGATAATGTCGCCGTTCTCCAGTTCGTAGGCTACGCCGACGCGTTTCCCTTTGTTGGAGGAGGGATCGGAGTCCTCAGAGGGGGTGTACCGGTTTATTTTCTCGCCCTCCTTGGTTATGATCTCCATATTCTCTTTACCGGGGTTCTTCACCATTGTGAAATCCTCCTGTGAGAACATTTCAGTCATGTTGTAACGGCTTACCAGAGCCACCATTAGTGCCACGGCAAACACCATGGCCACGTCAAAGAGGTTGCTGACCACGCTCATCGGGTCGTTGTCCTCGCTGCATCTCAGAAGTGAACGGCGTCTCATAGGGCAGGGGTTTCAGATTGTTTCACAACGTCGGCAAGATATTCCAGAATGGTAAGGTTGCTTATGGCCCAGCGTTCCTTTACCTGCTGGGTAAGGAAGCCGATGCCGCTCACCACCAGGCCGACAACAGTGGTGGCGAATGCAACCTGCATGTTGTAGGCCATTGAGGCGATGTCGCCTGAAGCCAGTCCGACGAGTGCCGGGCCCATAGGGATAAGTGTGCCCATCAGACCAAGGATGGGACCCATTTTGGTGGGCACCTTTGAGGTGGCTATATTCTTGTCCGCCTCAATTTCGTATTCGGCAAGCAGCAGCTCGATTTTCGCATTGTTGCCTCGCTCGCCTATGATTTTTTTTGCATACGCCATAGTGATGGATGCAGGTGTCTCGGGGAGAGATGCGGTGAATTCCGGCAACGTGGCGGGTGTCAGGTTCCTGATGCGGTCGTAGAATTTCGTGGCAGTTCTCTTCTGGTTCAGGTATTGTCCGAAAAAGGCTCCGATCAGAATGAGAGCACGCACAAAAAAGAAGATTAGAAGCACAATCACCGGTACAAGCAGTCCGGTTGAAATCCAGTAAAGGATGTTGGAAATTGTATTCATTTCAGTTTTGAGATTTTTTTGTCGGTGATATATTTATTGCAGGCCATTCCGGCTATTGCTCCGGTTATGAGTATGGCAAACACTCCGGCAAGGGCAGTCCATTCCACATGATTGGTTCCAGTGGCAGCCGTGCGTCCGTTGACAGTGGCCACAATACCGAGGGCAGCAATGAGCAGATTGATCATGAACAGCAGTTCAAGCCGTATCTCCTTTTCAGGGATAAGCAATCCCAGACCGTACGACACCATGGGAAACAGCAGCACCACGGCAATGGCGGCCCCCCGGCCGATGAGATTGAAATCCGTGCCGGGCAGAGAGAATATCAGCTCGGTAAGGGCTGCGAACAGCACCGGAAATATCAGTATGCCGGGAAACCAGAGGCAGATCTGGTAGGCTGCCGACTCGAAACGGGTGAGGGGAGCACCCTGGCGCTTGGCATAAAACACACAGAAGCATATCTGAAACGCCACATCTATGGTGAGCCATACCGACGTGTCAAGCATCAGGTCGGGTTGCCCGAGCCAATCGGCAATCTGGGTCTTTGACTGCGATATGGCCGACTCACATGTGAGCAGCAGGAACGCAGCCGCCAGGGCGCACAAAATCAATCGACCGCGCAGATTGTGGCAGGTCAGCTTCAGCGCGAAACTGAAGCCGACCATCACCATTATCAGGATTATCACTAATTCCATTAAGCGGTATATGTTGTCATTTATTTATTCTTCGTTCTTGTTGCGTCTGCGACGGATAAGGAACACCAGCCCGATTACAGCGACAAGAACCGCGATGCCCACAAGAACGCCGTTGATGTGGTTGACGGTGGTTTCGGTGACGTGCAGTTCGTCATGTTTCATCACCATTCCGTCGTTGTCGGCGCTGATGTTTTCGGCTCTTACCTGTGCCACCGACTGATTGTAGTTTGAGGCGGCTTCGCGTGACACTTTGGAGGATATGAACTCGCGGAGTTTGGGATTGTCGCACACGAACGAAGAGCAGGCTGCCCCCGATTCATTCACTACCTCCGTATGCAGTTCGGCAAGGGTCGCCACCTGTTCGGGAGTGGCATTCCACATCCCTTTCCGCACAGTCTCAAGCATCACGGCGGTCATCTCCTGGATTGCCGAAGGATTCACTGACTTGAAGTATTCCTTCAGTCCGAGATTGTTTTTGTCGGCGATATAGGTGGCATAGATGTCGTTCCACAGTTCATCGTCGATGGCCTCAGGTTTCATCACGTTCCATCCGTAGGTGTTGCGGGTTATGTCTGCAAAGAACGATGCATCACCGGCGCCTCCCTTCATTTTCTCCTTGATGTATTGCGGATTGAGAATCGTTGTGCGGCTTTCAACACCGATGGCTCCCTTGACTTCCTGCATGCGCGCGTTGTTGCGGTTGCGGTAGTCGCTCAGATAGGCATCGGGATCCTTGCCGGTGACATTGCGCACCGCCAGATTCATTCCTCCCATGAATTCATATACGTGGTCGAGGCTGAGGGCGCCCCAGGTGTTGCTCTGACGCGGTTGTACTACGACATCGGTACGTGTCAGTGCTGCCTCGAAGGCATGCTCGCGCATCTTTTCCCAGTCCTCCTCGCTTCCGTAGATGGCACCCATGTTGTTGAGATATGCCGAGGCTATTTCCGATTCGTTGTCCCAGCGGTCGCCGGCCTCAACCATCTCCTGAATGCCGCTGCCGTAGTTGCCGTTCACGCCACCGAACACGCGTGCTGTTGAAAGTTCACGCGCTTCTTTTGGGGAAACACCGTGGTCAACAAGGTGTTTTTCCGACTCGACAACGCCTTCAGCCACATAGTTGGGGTAGTTGTCGTCCTTGGCGTCCGCCGCCATTTTCACTGCACGGCTTATGAGGAACAGACGTGAGGCCGCAAGGTCGCGGAGCTGTCCGGATGTCTGCACGACAACGTCGATGCGCGGACGCCCGAGTTCTTCCGACGGAATCAGCCGGAGGTCGGTGACACGTCCGAACGGATCGCGCACAGGTTCAACACCGAGCATATAAAGCACCTGGGCTATTGTGGCACCTTCTGTCTCTATGAATTCGCTGCTCCAGAGGGTGTAGCTCACTTTGCGGGGCACTGAATCGCCATGAGCCTTGCGGTACATGGTAATCGTACCGTCTGCCAGGCCTTTTCCTTTTTCCCATGCTACGGCCGACGGGGTTTCCTCGGCATTAACTGCAAACATGTTGCGTCCGGTGGGAAGGATGTCAGGGTTCAGCACCGGATCACCTCCTGAAGTGGGGGAGATGTAACCTCCGTTCAGGGCGTTGACAATGGACGACAGTTCGTTTTCCGGGCTATGCGCCAGTTTCTCGCGGTAGACGTCAATGTTACGCAATGTACGTTCCACTTCACCTACTGCTGCTGCAAACTCCAGCTCTGCAGCAGTATATTCTTTCCGTTTCATCGAGCCATGGCGGTGCCCGTGCCCATGTCCATGAGCACCACCGGAGGTTGCAGCCGGCGTAACATTCTTATGTTTCATGGCCTCTTTCATCTTTTTCAGGTCATCTTCGCTCGCGCCCATTTTGCGGGCCATTTCGATGGCTTTTTCCGGCGACATGCCCGGCATAATGGTCGGGTGTTTTGGGGATGCGGGACGTTCTGAGATTTTAGAGACTTTTCCGGGATTGGCCGGTGCCATTGCCCCCATCACCATCATACGCGACAGCATATCCTTCGAGCCATCGGCTGCCATATTGATGTTGCGTGCGCTGTCCAGTTCGGTAGGTGTGATGCCTGCAATGCGGCAGATGGCCTCGTCGTTGACCGGCGCGCCGGAGCTGACCAGACCGCGTGCCCGTTCGCGCCATGAGCGTATGTCGCCACCTTTGAGTTTCTGCAGGCTATAGGCAATGGGGTCGATTGTCATTGCCTCCACGGTTGAGCGGATATGGTCGGACGAATAGGGCTGGCCGAGCACATAGAGCGCGCCGGTGATTTTTTCGTTGGCAAGTTCTTCGGCGAAGTTCTCTATACGCAGTATATCGTCGGCCGAGAATGGTTTCATGCTGTCAATACGCAGCTCCCGGTGTATGCCGAGTTCCAGAGTGTATTTTTTTACCAGTGCGGATGTGCGCGCCGAATCGGCATGAGTGGTGGCGCGGTTATAGTCGTTGATGGCGTCCGACAGATTTTTGTAGATGCCGCGGACATTGCTCTCCATGAACGGAGGCGTGAGATAATTGACGATGCCGGCATAGCTTCGGCGCTTGGCAATCATGGCCTCTCCGACATTGGATGTGGAGTAAAGATATACATGCGGCATTGTGCCTACCAGACGGTCTGACCAGTCTGCGCTGCCGAGGGCCACCTGTTTGCGCGGGGTGAACTCAAGTGACCCATGCGCGCCGAAGTGCATGAGTGCATCGGCCTTGAACCCGTGACGCGCCCACAGATAGGCCGCCACATAATTGTGAGGGGGCGCGGCTTCGGTGCCGTGTATAATCTTGAAATCATCGTCACCAAGCCCGGCGGCAGTCTGCGGAATCAGGACAATATTGCAGAACTGAAGGCGTGCGACAGCTGCATTTCCGGCACCGTCGTTCAGACCGTGTCCGGGAAACGGGCCGTCGACAGCGTCAATCTGGCGGCGCATGTCGTCAGACAGTGAGGCTGCACACCAGCCGTCATATTCTTCCTTTGATATGGGTTGGGGGTTACTGTTTTTGACGAAATCAGCCTTCGCGCCTTCGGCATAGCTGTTGAACACTTTCCCTTTTTCGGCAATCATCTTGCCGAGCTCAGCGGCATCGGCAGGGAGGGTGCCTGTGTTGTATCCCTCGGATTTCAACCGCGCAAGCAGATTGTAAAGCGACGGAACCACCTCCATCCCTTCGGCAACAAGTGCATTCTGTCCGGGGCCTTTGAAGTAGAAGATTGCTACCTTTTTATCCTTATTGGCTTTCCTCTGCAGGGAGATATAGTTGTTGACCGTGGCGACAAAATCGTTCAGACGGCCCGGTATGGCTTCTACATATGGAAGTCCGTCGTTGCCTGTGAAATGGGCAAAGAGGGTGTACGGGCGGATAGCACCGTCTATTTCAGGCGTGACGATGCTTTGTGAAAGGAATCCGCAGTTCATGCCTGACTTGTCGGCCATCCATTCGTCAAAGTCGCGGTTTGCGTTGACGGGGGAGAAGAGGGGTATGTTGGTCTGTTCGAGCCAACGCACCACCATGTCGCCCATGCGGCCGTGTGCCATGTTGATCATTGCAGCCGGATGGATTGAATCTGCATGGCCGTCGGCAATGAAACACTGGATCACATTTACGGGATACACCACATTGCCTGTGGCTTCAAGATATGCTACCAGACTGTCGGAAACGCCCATCTGCCCCGTGAGGATGATTTTGGGTGCGTTTTCGTTCCATTTGCCGTTGCTTTTCAGCCAGTGCTCATACTCTGATACGGTTGAAAAATTCAAATCGTCATTTTCCGACGGGTAGTAGAGCAGGGTAGAGGTTGTGATAACGGGATCGCCGGGGATATCAACAAAAAGTTTTTTGCCGTCGATAAATTTCCTGACATACCGGAGCATGTTGCGGTAATTGGCTCTGCCTCCTACGAGATATTGCCGCAGGAATTCATTGTCGACAGAATCCACCGATACAATCTGGTTCTGCGGGTTGGTGGCGGCTGTTGTTATCACAGGGGTGCCGGATTCGGCCGCTTTAATCAGCTCCTGCCGTTGCTCGTCGGTGATTCGCAGCCCCATGCCGTTTACGAACACTATGTCGTACCGGCCGGCTTTTCCGAGATTCTCCACCGGAATCTCTTCAATTTTTATGAACGAATTGTCGTTGGCTTTGGCAATCTGTCCAAGGGTGATGGTCTGGTAATTGACAAACGCTATGCGTGTCGGAGCCATCATAGTGTGCCATAACACGTAAGCCACGCCTATGAGCACCAGGCAAAGGATGGACAAAATGATTATTTTCTTTTTACTCATTATATCAATCAGTTGAAGAATTCATTTACGTCAAGTGTCACACCAACTGACCATGTACGTCCGGCGGTTGGTGCTGAATTCCAGTAATATACTTTCGGTCTATAGTCAAATAGATTTTCAATTGACATATTCACTTTTATACCTCTCCACATCCGCTGCTGCAGTGTGAATTTCCATAGGGAATAAGCGTTGTCGGTTTCGTATCTGCTTTGTGCTTTTGCAAGATACCGGCCGGACAGTGAGGTATATATCCCATACGTGCTGCAAATCTGTTTGTCGTAGTCAAGTCGCCATGTGGCGGAATGAGGACGAGGCTGAGAGAACTGTGAGTCGATTGACCTGTTGCCGATATGGAGGTAGTTGTAGCTCAGGGATGCTCCCAGACCCATTTCGGTGCGGTAACGTGCATTTAAGTCGATGCCCAAGACCTTCACACCGTCTTCGTTGGTATATACGGCACCCTCCTCGCGCTCGTCATCACCGGGATAGTCGGTGGTGGTGATTCGGCTTGTGTAATAGTTGTAGTAGCCGGAAAGTGTCAGGCTGTAGGAACCTGCCAATATGCCGTGCTGCACATGCCCGTTGCGTTCGAGTGCCAGATTTATGTTGTGGCTTTTTTCCGGTTTAAGGTCCGGGTTGCCATAGATCATCTGGATACCGGCCATATCGAAGCTCATGTACATCTCTTTCAGGGTGGGGGCGCGGAAGCCTCCGGCATATGATGCTCGGATTGAGAGGGGCTTGAGCTTGAACATAGTGGCAAGGCGCGCCGTGAGTGCATTGTTATCCGATTCGGAGAAATAGTCGTCGCGTACGCTTGCCACGATATTCAGCCATGAAAGAGGGTTGTAGTCAAACTGCACGAAAGCATCCAATGTGGTCTGCGCATGCGAATTGTTGCCGGCAAACTGATAGGTGGATAGGAAATCGTACATGCAGTCGGCACCTACGGTCAGGCCGTTGGCTCCCCAGAACTTAGTGTAAAGTCCGTGGGCAATGTGCTGACGGTTGCTGTAGTCGTGGTCGTGGGTTCTCTCCCCGCCTGTGTAACGGGCTTTGTCGTATTGGTCGTAACTGTAGGATAGTTCCAGGTTCTGTGTGGCAACTATCTGCCATACGGACCGCAGCCCTCCGGAGTAGTCATGATAGTGGTCGTCATAGTTGGCACGGTTGCTTACGCGGGCGAAATATCCTCCGCGTGCTATGAAGCGGAGATTATCGTTTACATGATAGGTAAGCCTCTCTTTCACGTTGAGCGTGTTGCCGCCGAAAATCTCATGGATTTTCGACTCCGTATCGAATGCACCGGTGAGGCGGATGGTCTCTACCGTGGAGTATTGCACGGTGGTGTTTGAGTTCCATCGGCCTGTGTTGAAATTAAGGTCGCCTCCGCTTCTCCATTCATTACCGGCACTGCGGTAGCGGGAATTCAGATTGAGATGCCACGGTTCCTTGTTCTCTTTCGTTATCAGATTGACAACACCACCGACGGCATTTGCTCCATAAAGAGCTGAGGATGCTCCTTTTACTATCTCCACCTGACCCACATTGTCAAGGTTGAGGCGGTTATAATCCACGTTATCCATTGTTTCGCCTGCCAGGCGTTCGCCGTCGACGAGAAACAGGACGGCGCTTCCGCCGAAACCGCTCATGTTGAGCGACGTCTCCTGACTCATGGCATATCCGAATTCAAGACCCGGAATTTCCTCCGTAAGCAGATCCTGAATGTTGGTGGCATCGGTTTTCTTGATCTCATCGGCTGTGATAAGGCGTGTGACCACGGGCACGTCTTTCAGAGCTTTGGGGGTGCGAGTAGCCGTCACCACAACCTCACCGAGCACATGCTGGTCCGGCACCATATGCATGGTGTCGCTTTTAGGTGGATTGTCGGTTTCATCAAGCACCCTGCCGACAAAGTTGCCGGCAAGGGTGGGAGCTGACGAAAGAAGCCCGCAGACAGAGAGAACAATGCATTCAAGACTTCTTGACATGGCGGGTCAGTTTTTTGGTGCGGAGAATGAGAGAATCATCGGCATGGGCATAGCACCGTATTTGAGATTGATCCGGACAGAGAGTGTGTTGTCTGCAAATGTCCCCTGAAGGATGCCCGAATAGGTTTTGCCTGTATCGGTGTTTCCGGTGAATTCCGTCTCGGCGAGTGTATAGGCGCCGTCTGCTCCCGATACCATAACCCCCGTTATTTTCAGACCGGGAACCAGCATGGGAGGTTCGCCGAACGCCGAGACGCTTATGTTGACCGTGGCTTCGTCCGTATTCTCAATTATGAAAGTCACATCGTCAAAGGTAGATTCCTGGCCCATGACCGAGCATGTCATATTACCGTTGTATGTTCCTGCAACATTTGTTGCTGCCGGAATCACCGGTTCGTCATTATCATCGGAGCATGAAGTAGTTGTTGTGGCGCAGCAGATACACATCATCATCGCTGCAAAAAGATTGGTTAATGTTTTCATAACTGGTTGGCTATTTAGTTGTTAAAGCTTGTTGTCAAAAATAGATTCCGCTATTTATATCATATGCCGCATGGCGCAAGGGCGGCGTTGGCTGCATTTTTACGTTGCAAAATTATGCTCAATCCAATAGGGGGGCAATACCGTAAAAAAATGAAAAAAAGCCGTGATAGGCTCTCTCTTTTCAATAATATCCGGTTTATTATAGGCCTATAATCACTGATTTTAGGTATTCCGGACAATGATATATATTCGTATCTTTGCATGGGTAAAAATACATTCCTGACAATTAAAAATGATTGACAAACAGAGAGGGTATCTCCCTTCCAACAGCATGAGGGAGTTGATTCGCGACAATGCAATGCTCCTGCCGGCAATAAGTCGTTTCGATATAGCCTTTGGATTCGGCGACAGTCCGGTGAGGGCGGTTTGTGAGGAAAACGGAGTGGACACGGGAACGTTCCTGTGTGTGTGCAATCTGCTGAGCGGATACCAGTATGAGGTTTCGCAGATTTCGTTATGTTCGCTCATGGGCTATCTTGAGCGTGCCCACACGTCGTTCCTTGATGTGCAGTTCCCCAAAATCCGCCATTATCTCATTGATGCCATAAACTATTCCGCATCAAACGAGACGGCACTGCTGCTGATGAAGTTCTACGATGACTATGTAATTGAGGTGAAAAAACACATGGAGCATGAGAACGATGTGATTTTCGGGTATGTGAACCGTTTGTTGAATGGTGAGACCGACGGGAAGTTTAACATAGCCATGTATTCGGTAAACCATGTCGATCCGGTAACCAAGCTCAAGGAACTGAAAGATATATTCATATACCATTATAAGCAGAAGGAGAACGCCCGTCTGAGCGGAGCGTTGTTCGATATCATCATGTGTGAGCGCGACATGCTGCGCCACTTCGACGTGGAAAGCAAGCTGTTCATACCTGCGGTGGAAAGGCTTGAAAAGGAGTTGAAAAGATCACCCACGGCCGAAGTGCAGCCGGCGGCGATAACGGAAGATGAGACCGGAAGGCAGCTATTGCTGCTCAGCGAGAGAGAAAAAGATATAATCCGCTGCATCGCGCAGGGAAAAGTGAATAAAGAGATTGCCGATGAGTTGTGCATATCCGTGCATACTGTTGCCACGCACCGACGCAACATAAGTGCCAAACTTGAAATTCATTCGGCTGCCGGCTTGACAATCTTTGCCATTATCCATCACCTTGTGGATGTGAACGATGTGACGCCGGTATAAACCAATATAAATTGATGTAATCGACTGCTTGCGTTTGCATTAGATAACCGCAACGCCCCTGCCAAGGACTGAGATGGCAGGGGCGTTGTTTTTCGGGTTGTTGTGGAAATCAGGAACGCAATGCGATGACAAACCGAGCACCGCGCTTGTATTCCGTGTCAAGGCTTATTGATCCGCCCATCTTTGTCAGTTTGAGGTTGCAGATGGGTAATCCGAGGCCATCGCCGTGCGTAAGGTCACGGATGCTTGAGAACGGTTTGAACAGGTCGGCACAGTCGTCTTCCGGAATTCCGGCACCACTGTCAGTGACGATAAGCTGGTAAACTTTGGCACCACGTTTCTTCAGTTCCAGAGATATCCGGCCATTTTCCGGTGTGTGGAGTGCGGCATTGACAAGCAGATGGTGAAGCACCTCTGCAAGTGGTTCGCGGCACAGCGGCATGGTCACCTTCGGAGCATCCACAACAAGCGATACCCCCGGCTTTGTCATGGCCTTTATGCCGTCTATGGCATCCTGACAGAATTTCTGGGCATTGCATTCTTCTGGCTCGTATTTCTGGCCGAGAGAATTTTCCAGGTCAGAAAGCTCCTGCACATCGTTCAGAAATGCCTGAATGGCTTTGACGGGCGGCTGCGACTGATCCAGCTTTTCAATGGTTGGACGCAACTGGTTGGAAATGTTGGCTATGAATTCATTCTTAAGGCGCGCATGCTCGTTGGCTGTCTCGATTGTGTGTTTCTGTTTGCGGGTGAGCAGGATGTAGCGCATCAGGATGATGGCGCCGAACACGAGGGCTCCCGCCAGAATGGCAGCGAGAATGCATAGTGCGACTATTGTGTACTGCTTGGTGCTTATGGTGCTGTCCTTAGCTTCAATGGTTGCCAGACTTTCGTCATATTTCTTGGTGAGCACCGCCAGTTCGTCGGCAGCCATGAGTGCGCGCACGGAATCGTTCCATGCCATGAGCTTGTCGTAGGCACGCGAGGTGAGGCGTGCGTTGTTGGCTTTGGTGGCTATGCCAATGAGTGTCTTGTAACAGTCGCTCACCTTGCCGTATTCTTTTGCTTCCTTGTGTTTGGCCACCAGACGGTCGAGCGCGGCGTCGCCTTGCTGCGGCATTCCGAAAGAATAATAGTAGTTGGCCTGCGCGTACAGGGCGTCATTTGCGAGAGAATCTGTGGCAGCGGTTTTGGCCAGCTGGTTGAGCTGGTCGACCAGTTCCTTTGTCTTCGCTCCGTTTTTCAGCTTCATATACATCTGCATACGCTCCCGGACAATAGGGTAGTGGAGCTGAGGCAGGGTTTTCCCACCCTTGGTCTCGGATTCCGACAATACCGTTTCCGCACGGCGCAGCACGTCGAAAGCTTCTTTGTAGTAGTTTTCACGATGATAGAGCGCGCTGGCCTTGACACCGCATTCCACGGCATTGGCCATATCGTTTTGCTGTGCGAACGAGTTATATGCCTGAAGGAAATAATAACGTGCCTTGATGTACTCCTTGTTGTCAAGAAATGTCTGTGCCTGTTTCTTAAAGGCCGCACCGTTCGATTGCGCTACGGCTGCATTGCCGGTAGCGGCCAGTACAATAATCAGTAATAAAAAACGGATTTTGTTCATAAAAAATACCAAATATGAGTGATTTAGCTGTAAGAGGGTTTTGTGGCGTGATCGCGCCGTTAAAAGTTTTTACAAAGATATTATATTTTTTAGCAGACACGCAATAGTGGTGCGGCAACATTTCCTTTTTTCTTGCCGAATTAACATTTTGAGTTAATCGGGAATGTAAATGGCATATACGGGTTGCGGTGGATATAAACAGCGAAACCGGCGGGGAGTGCCCGCCGATTCGCATCTACCAGTTCAATCTTTTCTCGTTTTTTAATCGTACCGTAGAATTGTAGCAATTGATTCCGTTATGCTTTGATATCGTATTTTATCAGTTTCACATCCGGTTTGTCGGAGCTGAATGTATGACCTTCCCATGTGACGCTGCCGGGGGCATAAAACACCGCTCCGGCAATGCCGAGCCGTTTGTTAACCACAATCTGGCACTGGGGCGTATTGGCCACTATCTCAATCTCTGCAGGGTCGAGATGCTGCAGTGCCATTGGGGAGGCGATACCGGGTATGACCACGTAGGCGTAATTGCAGCCGTCAGCCTTGTCGCCGTGGCTTATGGCGAAGTTGAACACCGGTTTGCTTACCGTTTCGGTGGACTGGTTGAAGTTTATCCGTGCCCAGTTGCCGGTCTGCGTGGTGTTCCGCAGGTCGATGTTTGCCTCGTCGGGGAGATAGTAGGCCACCTTCCCCTGCCATACGTAGCCCTTGAACGGCCTGGTGTAGCGCGATTCGGGTGCAAGCCTTGTAGTGGTGCTGTCGGACATCAGAAAGACATCCGATGTGAGGTGGCACTGGTTCAGTGTGGTGAAAAGCGAGTCACCTTTAATTCCGGCGCCGAGGCACACCACCTGACGGTCAAACATGAACCATGACTTGCGGGCGCTTACCCCGTAATCGTCCATAGCATATGCCATGACGCCGTTGAGGCCGTCGGATGCACCTTTTACAAAGTCGGAACATCCGTCAACACCCCATTCGTGCGGATTGTGCTTCTCCCCCGCAGGAAGCGTGGTGCCGGGAATGCGGTCCCACTCCCACACAGGGAATATGTCGGTGTATTCATCACCCGCAACGCGGATGCAGGTTGCACCCTCGCTCAGATATAGTCCCAGCAGGTTCTCGCCGTTTCCGCTTTCCGAACGGCATGTTTGGTTCGACACGGCACGTACCGAGAAGTCGTAGCGGGGCTGGTTATGGAGCATGTAGTCGGAGGTATAGAACATGGTGTTGCGCGCTTTGCGGCCTGCCGATGCATTGCCTGTGGCGAACCGTTTGGCAATCTGCGCATATTCGTCGGCATGCGTGGGGTCGAGTGCGCTCATTCGGGCAAACAGGTCCTCGGATGTGCCTCCGTCAAGCATCTTGGGGCGCGATACGGAGCGTCCGCATACGCTGAAGTCCATGTGCCGTCCGCGGAATACATTCAGGTAAGTGTCGCGCACAAACCGCGAGAACAGCTCCACCTTGTCGTCCGGCATGGCAAACCGTGTGCCTGTGAGCATGGGCGCTATTTTTGAGATGTTGTCGATGAACACCGTGCCGTAGCCGCCTATGTACAGCTGCCGTTTATGCTGCTGGTACGAGAGGTCCTCGCGTATCCCCTCGAAATCGGTGATGCGCACCGGCTCGAAAAATTCGTTTACGTTGGTGGTGACAATCGAGTCGTTCTTCATCACGCATCCGCGCACAATGTGGTGGATGGAGATGTCCTGCTTGTTGGCGCCGGTCCATTCGCGCGGATCGCTTGCTGCCATCATGTCCATCAGACCCTGCAGAACATTGGCCGACGTTTTTTGCGGCGCACCTTCAAGTAGCGCCAGTATGTCGCCCATTACTTTGGGGGCGGCAATCTGGTTGTACCACCAGTTGAACGAGGTGGGGTGGTGCTTGTTCCATGCGCGTATCGATGCGTCGATGGCGCGGAACAGTACCGGGTGTCCGTAGTAGGAGGATGCGGGGTTGGCAAAGGCAGTGCACATGCGTTTCACATTGTTCAGATGTTTCAGCGGATCCCAGTTGGTGCGGAAACGGCAGGCGTAATCAATGTCGGGCCATGTGCCTTCCGGGGTCATGAGTTTCATCAGAGAGCATGCGTTCTGGTCGAGCTTTTCTGTTGCGATGGAGGCGAAAATCTGCTCGCGGATGCGCTGCAGCACGCGCTCGTAGTCGTCGGCAGGTTGCGGAACCGGTGCATTCGACCGTTGTCCTTGAGTCGGGTCGAAGAAATTCACATACGAATGGTGGGCAAGCTCCACGCGCCCCTCGATGGTGAGGGCCACAGGTTTGCCTGCATTGCTGAACACTTCCGACACAATCGAGATTGTTTCGGCCTTGCGGCCTTCAGGATGATAGGATATGCGCACTGTGCCGCTTTGTCCGGGCGCATACTCCTTGTCCGACCATTTGGCCGCTGTGCATCCGCATCCGGTTATCACGTCCTTGATTACAAGCGGGGCATTGCCGGTGTTGGTGAACCGGAAGTCATGGCTCACCTTGCCGTCGGCCTCGGATATAACTCCAAAATCGTGCGAGAGATGCTCGAAGCTCAGCTCCTGTGCCAGACCGACGGCCTGACACAGGATGAGAGCTGCAAGTGTGATTATATGTTTCATTCTAAAGTGGGGTTAGCAGGGGAGAGATGCCGTATGGCATTATTCTACTTCGATGAGCGATACGTTCTTGATGTAGTGGGTTTGTTCGGTGTTCTCTTTTGCAAAGAAGATTACACCGATTCCGGTGCTGAAATCTACGTCACCAGTAGATATCTTCGATAAATCAACTTCAAGAGTCTTTGTGGTATAGTCGGCCTCCGTTTTCTCCACTTTTGCGGCAGTATTGCCCGCAACTGCGAAGTAAGCATTTGAGGTAAATGTTCCCGTTTCTTGTCCGCGCATTACAGCAACTTGGATATCAGTGCCACCTTTTACTTCAAATTTGAGCTGATATTTATGTGCAGTATTGATGTTGATGTTGTTTGGCGTGCGGAAGTAGAGCGCGCGCTGATACCATAAACCGCCTTTTGTGGTAATTACGGATTCATCATTTTCAATGGTGATGGTTGAGCTGTTATCCGTACCGGCGATAAGGGCGTTCCAACCTTCTTTGGCACTTGACATACCGGTTATTTGATTAAGGGTTTTGCCGGTGAAAGTTCCATTTGCTACCGAGATAAGCTCAAGATAATTGCGGGTTAATTCGCCGTTTTCATTTTCAGTGGCTGAGGTGTCAGTCCAGTCTGTGACTCCTGCGACGCTTGATTCGATGTTGACAGTCTGGTCGGCATTTACAGTGAGTTTGAAGCGCTTTACTGTGCCTTCCTTGAACTCGATGGCGCCGGTGGGCTTGTAGGAATAGCTGTCAGAGCCTATGGTGATTGCAAAAAGCTGCTCACCGGCTGTGGTGGTTTGGGCCGGAATGAATGCCATAAACACAGATTTGTCGGCTGCTTTGTGCATTGTCACGTCGGTTGCATCACCGTCAGCTGCAACAGCGTCGTTGCTTGCAGTCCAAGTCAGTGAGGGCTTGATGCCACGGAGCTTGAGGTTGGTGGCGTTTACGCCAAGAGCGCCAGCCATCTCTACATAAACCAGAGTCATGCGGGGGCTGAATGTAAGGCTGGCAGTTGGATTAGCCTTGCTGACAGTGGCTTTCGAGGTCATGAAGTTGGATGCGTTGAAATCATCTGCCACAGTCTGGTCGGGGTTGATGGTGAAAGTTACGTTGGGCGATTCGCCTGCCGCATAGGGTGTGTAGGCTGTGAGGACCGCCTCAGTGTTAAACTGGAAGTTGATGGGAGTATCGGTTGTGAGGCTTGTGCCGTCGGACGATACTGTGAACTTCGCATTGGTTGCCGATGCTCCGCCGGTGGCCGAAACACCGATCTTATCGCCGGCAACAAAGGTGGTTTTAAGCACATTTCCGGTTTCGGAGGTGACGGTGCGCGACAGCACTACCGGTTCGCTGATGCTGAGTGTGATGGCCTGATTCTCGGCAGGATTCACGGGTGCGTTCTCCTCCGAGCACGATGCGAGAAGAAGTGTGCTGGCTGCTATGAATGCAAATTTTTTCATGATAATATTCTGTTTTATGATGTTTTGAGATAGATTTGTGTTTCTGTTTTTATTTCCAGGAGATGTCGTCAATCCAGAAGTCGATTCCGGCGGCGTTGGATGAGATGTAAAGTGTCACAAGTTTCAGCATGTCGGCATCCGGTTCTGTCCATGCGGTCTGGGGATTTCCGTTGTGGACGGTGGATACTTTCGACATGTCGAACTCAAGTGTGTATTGGGCATATTCCTCAGATGGCACCTGATAGTAGATGGTGGTCACGAGGTCGTCGCCCTTACGCAGTGCCACAAAATTGTCCTTGCCTTCGGCATCCTTCATGTATGCGCCGATGCGGAGCTGGTTGCCTTTCATGTTTTCGGCAAACGACGAGCGGGCGGTGAAGGTGAGGGTGTAGACACGTTTTTCGGGGTTTGCTGCGGCATAATAGTAGGCGCCGTTATGCCATTCGAGACCGGTTTTGCCATCCTGAAGCACGCGTTTGATGTGCATCACTTTGTCGCGGTTGCCGTCGGCGGTGACTTCCAGAATATCATTGTCGTAGAGATGGAAGATATACCAGCCCGGGGCAGTGATCTCCTCTTTGTTCTTGCTGATCGCTATGGGATTGAAGGCGGAGAAGTCCTGCAGGGGCATGAGGGGATCGGGCTCAACCAGTTCGCCGGAACCTTCCACGTGGTCGGGATCTTCCTGCCAGGGTTTGACCTCAAGATCCGGTGAGAATACGACAACGTCGTTCTTGTCGCCTATGCCGATGCGGAATTTTTTGATAAGACCTTCGCTGAGTGTTACGGGGGCGGTGGTGGTGAATGCATATGCCTCGTCACCGAAGTCGAGTGTGAGCAGGCGAGTGCCCTGTGCAACGGTCTGTGCCGGAACTGCTGCCCAGTAGGTGAGGCCGTCGTCGCTGCGTCCCCACATCTTCACGGTTGTGTTGGCGCCGGTAGCGCTCATGGTGTTCGCCACCATGTCCCAGACTGCGGTTCCTGCCACGTTGCATACTGACGCGCCTTTGAGTGCATCGGTCTGAGATGTCACTACCTCGAGCTGCACCACTGCGAGACGGTGCTGGAAGATAAGAGTGACAGGCGATTCGGAACCTGTGGGTATGCCCAGAGTGGAGGCTGTCATGAAATCGGAAGCATTGAACAGTTCGGCGGTCGACTGGTCGGCTCCGACAGTGAAGCTGACATTCTGGCCGCTCTGGCCGGCTGTGAAGGGGTAGTAGGCATGGAAATCGGCAGTGGCTCCTCCGGTTGTGTTGTAGAAGATGCCGTTGCCTGCCTCGGCCTGGAGCTGCCCGTCGTTGCCCACCATAAAGGCAACGTTGGAGCCTGTGGCGCCTTTGAGACCGTAGATGCCGATGCGGTCGCCGGCGACGAATTCGGTGCTGTTGTCGGGGTTGGTTACGGAACGGTTCTGCACAGAGCTGATCTTGAAGCTTACAGGGCGACCGTCGGCAGCTGCCGGTTCTTCGGCCGGTTCGTTGCTGCACGCACTCATAAGGAGTGTTAACCCGAGAAAGAGGGAAATGTGTTTGTAATCCATAGCTTATGGGATGATTTATATGGTTAATTTTTTTGATTTTTAATGATGGTGCCTGTTTCCTCGTCGGGATCCGTGCCCCAGTTGAGAATGCAGATGGGCGAAGAACCCGTGAATTTCATGTCAACATTGTCCGCACTCAGGTTGCCGGCAAGGTTGTAGATGGTGTTCTGCTCGAATTGGCGTCCGCCCGACAGTCCGAGCATATCCCCTAAAGGAACTGCGGGGTAGGTGCGGATTTCCTTGCCGTTACTGTCGAGAGCAGTTATTTCGATTGATGGTCCGTTGGCGGCGCTTTCTGTTGCCGCAACTATCGCGGTGAATTCAAAGGCGCCTTCTGTCACTTTCACGGTTGCGCCGATGGGGCTTGTGCAGTCGGGCGTGCCTACATAGCGGCCGTTGATGACATCGAAACCGCAGCTTCGGGGAGCGCCATTAATTCTGACAACAATCCGTGCCGTGGCAGGGTCCTCGTTCAGCAGCCGCCCCTGTATCTGCGACAGCTGGGACTTGAATCCGAGCGACACCTTAGGATTGGCTCCGCTCGCGTTCCGGGCATCCGCCCAGACGCAGGCGTCGGCGGCCATCCCTTCACGCACGGTAATGGTGGTGATATGTCCATTCTCAACCGCCATGCCGTCAAACGGGTAGTAGGCGGTGATGTTTACAGCACGGCCGTCGGCTGGAAGATAGAGCGATGCCCCTTCGGGTACGAGATAACCAGTGGTGCCCCGGTTGTCGGCAAGGTGCTTCACGTTGGCTGCAATAGGGGCATGGTCGTTGTCGAGCATGTAAACCCCGAAAGCCTGTCCGGAATGCCAGATGGAGGAACTTTCGGCGTCTATGTCGTAGACGGCGCCAACCAGTACCAGCGCCGGCTGGTTCACGGCTTCCGGATCATCGGAGTTATGGCATCCGGTAAGCGACAGCGCTAATGCCGGAAGGATGGCGGTAAGTATTGTTTTTTTTATCATGGTGCTGGTGTTCGGTTTTTATTTTTCCAGTCGCAGTTTGAGCTGAGCCTCGTAGAGCGACTGAGGTTCTACGGGTGTGCCGTAGCTTTCTATGACGGAGGTTTCGGAGGGGCTGAATGTTGCCGGACCTTTGAAACCGGCGATGACGGGCATGACAAAGCGGTTGTTGCGGCTCCATAAGGAGAATTCTCCGGACTGTCCGCCGGTCTGAGTATAGTTCCACAGCACGAGGCCGCGCAGATGGTTAGGGCCGAGAGCGGCGTCGCCGCCGGCGTGGTTCTGATTCAGCCCTCCCTGACACAGGTCGAGCAGAGTGTTGCGCGGTTGGCTGCAGTGGGCCTCGAAGCTTGAGGACGCGCCGATGGTGCAACGCAGCAGCACAGTGTGCGAGGCGGTTTTTGACACACCCACGGAGTGATATTGACCGGAGCGGTCCTCAACATTGGATATCAGTACGTTGGTGGACGCCTGCGAGCGTATGGCCGAATGGCCGGCGTTGCCCTCAATAGTGCAGTCATCCACAGTGATATTGCATGACTGCATTATGCTGACGGCTTCGCTGACGTTGACAAACCGGCAGCGTCGCACCCATCCGTGAGCCTGGCGCAGGAATGTGAGCATGCGCCAGCCGCTGTCGTGAACGGCGTCCTTGTGGTGGACAAATTCGTCGGTGAAGGCTCCTTCGAAACATATGTCCTCCACACCACAGCCGTTACGGTCAAGGACAGCATGCAACGTCCAGTTGCCAAGAGGGTCGATATCGTGCCCTAAAGGCTCGTAGAGGGTGATGCGTCGGCCGTTGATGCGTTTCACTGTGTGATATTCCGCCACAGTCACACCCTCGGTTATCAGTTCGCTGAACTCATCGTCGACGGCATGCGGGGCAAGCTCGGCGGCAATTGTCCCGGGGCGTTTGTCGCCGGCGAGTTTTACGAGCACTCTTTGTCCCACCGACAGGGCGGAGGCTGATGCTACTTCGATTTCGTGTGAACCGGCCTGCGATTCAGCGGTAATTTCTGTGAGTCGCAACTGTTCGTCGGAGCGGGAACGTACATAACGGAACGAGAGGAGTTCGGGCGTGTTCCACAGTGTGCCGTCAAGCACCTGACCGGGACATGACATGCTGAGTACGGTAGCGTTGGCTCCTGCGCCCCTGAGCACTATGTTGTCCCCGTCAATGATTATCGGGGTGTTCGGATCTGAGTTGCCGTGGAGCTCGTAGCGTCCGGCCGGCACGTAGATAACGGCTCCATGCCGGTTGTCGGCTGTGGCCGCCTGGATGGCGTTTTCAAATGCCGCGCGGTCGGAGAGGCCGTCGTCGGGGATTGCACCGTAGTCGCATACGTTGAATATCTGATGGTCTACATCGGGCAACGGCCTTTCACCCCACGCATAACCTGCGTATGAAAAGTCGGGGAGCAGTGCTGAACGTCCTTCGGAGAAATCCACCCATAACCGGCACCCGGTTACAGGTTCGGCCGGGATGTCGGGCTGCGGCTTTTCCTCGGTTACCGGAGGCAGCTGCGCGTCCGAAGGATCGTCGCTGCAGCTGCATGCCACTCCGGCAAGAGCGAGAAAGATTGGTGTTAGTGTGTGTTTCATCGTATGTAGACTGTGAGTTGTTGGATGTTGCGTTCGCTGTCCCACATGTTTGCGTTTGTGGCTACGAATGTGGCGGTGTAGGTTCCCGGTCGGGTGTAGACGTGATCATAGAAGTCAAGACGAGCTTCTATCGATTTGATTGCCACACCGCGGTCGGGTTCGACTTTGCGCGGGTCGATAAGTCTTGACACCATCCACACACGCTCGTCGGGTTCGTGTCCGGTGAGCGGGTCGACAACGGCGGCCACCGGCTGGAACAGCATTCCGTCGTCTGTTACGAGAAAGTTCGACTGCTTATAGGAACGCTCGTAGACCGGCCGGAAGCCGAACTGTGCCGATGCATTGTCGAGAACCTGAGTTGTGCCGTCGGCGAGCTTCTTGGTCAGCTCCAGGTCGGTTATGTCGATTCGTGGCCTTACCACGTATCGGCCGCCACCGTTGTCAGCCGGGATATTTGCGCGGCCGGGTGCATTGTATTGAAAGGCGAGATAGAACGGGCTGTCAGGCCTGATATACTGCTCCAGCTCAATGCTGCCCCTACATTCGACAGCCGATGCCGACGTGGCCACAGGCACAGGCAGGCTGTTGGCACCTGCACCGGTGAGCGGTGTCCATGTAGCAGCATTCAGACTTTCAGGGGTGTAGTCGCCATTGAAATCGGTGGAAACGTAGACATAGACCAGCTGGCGGTCAAGGTACTCGCGGTCGTTGTACTGCTGGCGCATGGCGCATGTGAGTTCCAGCCCTGTTATGTCGGCTTCCAGACGTCCTGCCGCGGCATAGTCGCATCCGCTTTCACCCGAGAAGAAGGTGATGTAGTCAGGATTGCCGGAGAACACGAAGCGTACCGGTTCTCCTGCGGATGCGTTCACTCCCGCCGGCACGCTTACCGTGAAGTCGACAGGTTCCACCGAATCGCTGCATGCGCTCAGCATGGATGCGGCTGCTATGGAGAAAATCAGAAGAGGTTTCATCACCAGTTGACGTTTTGTGTGCAGGCGGTGTTCACATTGAGTTCGGCCTGCGGGATGGGGAAATAGATGTGTTTGGGCTGCATGTTGAGAGCGGGCAGCGCTTTGATGGATTCAAGGTCGTAGCCGGTCTTTTTGTTCTGGGCGTTGAGCGACTGGTCGGCGAGGACCTCTATCTGCGATGTGAAGAAATCGGCACCGTGACGGCGGAGTTCCATGCGGCGCGGCACTTCGAAGCAGAGTTCGCGTGTGCGCTCTTCAATGACAAGCCTGTTGAAGCTTTCGAAGTCGGGGGCATCCGAGGGGTTCACTTCGGATGCTCCTGCGCGGCGGCGCACACGGTTCAGGGCGGCGAATGCTTCGGTGGTGGGGCGTCCGTAAACGTGGTTGCTGCATTCCGCCACCATCAGCAGTACATCGGAGAAGCGCATGACAGGGAAGTTGATTGACGAATTGTTGCGTGACAGCGGACGTTCGGGTATATACTTCGCACGCCATTTTGCCGCGTTGCCGTCTTCCTGATTGCGTTCGGCGGTGGTGCGGGGTTGTTCGCTCACAACGCCGTTGGTCGTTACGTATTTGTAGTCGGCGATGTTCCACCATTGGCGGTCGTCACCATCCTCATAGAGGCGGAACAGGTATTTGGTGGCGTCGTACAGACCATAGGCGTAAGGGTGGTTGTCGCTGGGTGTCTGCTGGGTCACGCCGATGTACAGGCCGAGACGGCCTGCCTCATTGGTCTGCGTCTGTCCGTTGCCGTAGAATTCTATCTCGAACATGGACTCATAGGTGGAGAGATCGTAGAGATTCGAGCACATGTTGATGAACACCTGCCGGTAGCCGCCATTTTCGCGCGGCAGGAGGTTGTGGCGTCCGGAATCGGCCACTTTGCGTGCCCAGTTCAGAGCCTCTCCCCACGTGTCGGCATAGAGAGGATAGCCGGCCTGCCACATGTAGGCACGTGCAAGCAGAGCCTCGGCGGCAGTCTGCGACATGCGTCCCGGCGATGGCAGCTCGCGCACGTCAAGGCATCCTTCGGCTGCATCTTTAAGGTCTGCGGTGATCTGGGCATATATCTCGGCTTGCGGGGCTTTTGCTTTAAGCTGTGTGTCGAGGTTATATGTGGGTTCAAGCCGCAAGGGCACTTCTCCCCAGAATGCCACGAGGTTCATGTAGCAGAGTGCGCGGAGGGCCTTGGCCTCACCGAGGTACATTGCTTTGGCACGAGGGCCGCCGCATTGAGTGTCGTCGCTGCGTCCGATGCGCTCAATGAAATCGTTAGCACGGTTTATGCCGTTGTAAAGGGCTGTCCAGCTGTCTAGAAGCGCCTTGTCGCTGTTGTTGTAGTTATAATTGGAAATCTGGATATATCCCGTTCCATAGTTGCGGTTGTAGACGAGAATGTCTGTTCCGGCGTCAAGGTCGCCCCACAGGTTCTGGCCGTAGGCACCGGTGGCGGTGAGTGCATCATAGATGCCCGCCAGTCCTGCCATACAGGTCTCGGGGGTGTGGTAGAGATCGTCGCCGTCGATATAGTCGAAGGGCTCGGTCTCAAGGAAAGAGCAGGACCACAGCATGCAAGAGCAAGCAGCCCCCAGAAAATATGTTTTAAGTTTCATAGATCGATTTTTACTCCAAAGGTGAATGATTGTGCCTTGGGATAGGCAGAATAGTCGAATCCGCGTGTCATGGCGGAATTGCGGGTTGACACTTCAGGGTCGTACCCGGTGTAGCGCGTCCATGTGGCCAGATTCTGTGCGGCGAGGTAGAGGCGGACAGCTGAGAGGCGTGTGCCGCGGAGCCATTTGGCCGGGAGGGTGTAGCCCAGCTGAATGTTTTTCAGACGCAGGAAGGATGCGTCCTCCACTTCGCGCGAAGTGTGCAGGTTGTTGAGGCCACGGTTGGGTGCCCACAGGTAGTCGGTTGGGGTGTCCGGACGCCAGTGGTCGGCGGCAGAGGCAAGTTGGTTCAGATGCCTGCCCTGAAGGCTTTCGAGCAGCACGCGGTTGTAGTTTATCACGTCGTTGCCGTAGCTCCACTGCAGGAATATGCTGAGGTCAAAGCCTTTCCACTCAAAGTTGTTGATGAATCCGCCGGTATGTATCGGCAGTCCGTGGCCGATGATGGTGCGGTCCTCAGTGGTGATTTTCCCGTCGCCGTTGATGTCGCGGAGCTTGGGGTCGCCGGGGCGTATGTTTGCGCGGTCGTTGGTGTTGTCGGGAATGCAGTCCTTGAGGCGGAAGACTCCCGGCGACACCTCGTCGAAGTCGGAATACTGGTACACACCGTCGTAGACGTAGCCGTACATTTCGGAAAGAGGATGACCTACTTTGCATATGTAGAGGTCGGGAATTGACGGATACCTGATGCCTGCCATGCGGCTCTCCTGTCCGTTGGAAAGCGCGGTGACCTTGTTCTTGTTGAAAGAGATGTTGAAGCTTGAGGTCCATTTCAACGATCCGCGTATGCCGGGAAGAATAGTGGCGTTAAGCGTGATTTCAAGTCCACGGTTCGAGATGCTGCCGATGTTCTGCTGCACCTGTGTGAAACCGATTGATGGGGGAACGTCGGCATAGAGCAGAAGGTCGCGTGTGTCCTTGTCATAAACGTCCACCGACCCGTGCAGGCGGTTGTTCCATAGCGCGAAGTCGAGGCCGATGTTGGTCTGATATGTGGTTTCCCATTTCAGATTGCGGTTCGCCAGCTGCAGCATGTACAGGGCCTGATGCAGATTGTTGTTCCACGGATAGTTCTCACCTCCCCAGTAGAGAAGGTTGGAGGGATACATCTCACGGGTGGCGTTGTTGCCTGTAGCACCCCAGCCTATGCGCAGTTTCAGGTTGCTGAGCCATCCGGTGGCTCCGGCCATGAAGGGCTCGTCGATAATGCGCCAGGCCATGGATGCCGAGGGGAAAATGCCCCATTTGTGGTTGTCGAACCGTGAAGAACCGTCGGCACGCAGTGTGGCTGTGAACAGATAGCGTCCCCGGAAATCGTAGTTGAATCGTCCGAAGAACGACATCATTCGGTCGCGTACGTTGTCTGCCAATACGCTTTGGGCTGTTCCGGAGTCTATGCCCCAGAATCCAAGTTCGTCCCAGGGAATCATGACACTTTTTGCCCCGACATTTGAAATCTGCTTGCTTGACAGAGACATACCGACAAGACCATTGAACTTGTGCTGTCCCCATTGGTGGCGGTAATTGAGCGTGTACTCGTTGCTCCAGCTGTTCCATTCCTTGATGTTGAAGCTGCCGTTCGAGCCGGTAGGGGAGTAGACCGGATCGCCGAAATATGTGTCCTTGTTATAGAACTTTTCGGTGCGGGCCTCCCGCCAGGTGTAGGCGAAGGTGGCTTTGAACAGAAGGTCGGGCATAATGTCCCAGTTCAGATAGGCGTTCATTGACAGCTGACGGTTGCGGAGACGTTCATACGTATTCTGTATCGTCTTAACCGGGTTGTAGGGATAAGTCCCTCCGTTGTTGTCAACTATGTCTTCCAGATCGTCGGTGGAACGGTATTTTACCGGGCGGTAGGCAAGCACCTGATAGAGGAAATACTGAGTGGATTGACCGTCGCCCTGTGTCGGTGCTGATCCCACCGACAGATTGTTGGCAAAATTGATTGCGGCGCCTATTTTTACGGTGGGGGAGATGCGTTGGTCCAGAGTGGAGCGTGCTTTTATGCTCTCGTAAGAGGATTTGATGATCGTACCCTCCTGCAGATAATACGAGAGAGCAGCGGAGTAGCGTGTGTTCTTTGTGCCGCCGGTAAGGGCCAGATGGTGGTTGGTCATCGGGGCGTTGCGGAACACCTCGTCCTGCCAGTCGGTGGATTTGCGGTTGTTGTAATCGTCCAGCGTCTGATAGCGGCCGAGAGCCTCATCATAGCTGAAGTAGGTTTTGTTCATCTCGTCGGGAGTGAGCATTTCGGCCTGCAACTCAACAAATTCACGACCCTGCAGCAGTTTCAGTCCCTTCGGACGCCGCTGGTAACTGACGGAGCCTTCATAGGTGATGCGCGGTGCGGATTCCGTGCCGCGTTTGGTGGTGATTATGATTACACCGTTGGCGCCGCGGGCGCCGTAGATGGCCGTGGCCGAAGCGTCCTTCAGAACGTCGATTGACTCGATGTCGGCGGGATTGATGGCACCGGCGTTGGGGTCGTCCGTTGCGAAACCGTCAATTACATAAAGCGGAGTACCGTCGGCCGAATCGGAAATGGTGTTTGAGCCTCGTATCACGATGTTGGCACCCTCGCCGGGCTGTCCGTCAGAGGCAACGACCTGCACACCGGCAATGCGGCCGCCGAGAGCCTGGTCGAAGGAGGACACGTTTGCCTTGTTGAGGTCCTTCATCGAAACTTTTTCCACCGACCCTGTAAGGTCGCTTTTTTTGGTGACTGCGTAACCGATTGCCACCACTTCCTCAAGGGCTGTGGAGTTTTCCTTGAGGATAATTTCCATGTTTGTACCCGGGGTGGCTTTCACTTCTGCAGTTTCATAACCGACGTAACGCACTTCAAGCGTTGCATCCGGTTTTGTCAGCTGCAGTTCAAAGTTCCCGTCGATGTCGGTGATTACACCGACGGGAGGCTTGGTTCCGATTACGTTCACGCTGGCGCCAATCAGAGGCAAAGAGGCTTCGTCGACCACTGTGCCGGTGACCGTGACGCTTCCGGATGCTGTCTGAGCCGACGAGTATGCCGGAACCAGAAGCATAAGAAGCAGGAGCGAGAGAACTGTAAGTTGTTTCATGTCTTGCAGGGGTCGGTTTATTTGTTCAGAACAGCTTGGTGCAGCCTTCGTCAAGCTTTTTCTTGCGAAGGAGTGCTTCTAAATAATAGTAGTCGGCATAGTTGATGGGCACGTCGATTTCATGACCGTGGGGGATTGAGCCGACAGAATGCATGAGCAGGAAATGGTTGTTCTCTCCCGTAGCGGCGCGGTAGGCAGGGCTTGAAAGAGATGCGACAACCTTGTCGGCCAATTCCTTGTAGCCTCGGCCGGGCAGGTAGGTTGACAGTTCATAGAGCGCCGATGCGGTGCATGCCGCAGCCGATGCGTCGCGTGGTTCCGACGGTATGTTCGGGGCATTGTAATCCCAGTACGGCACAAGATCGTCGGGCATCGAAGGTGTGTTGAAAATCATATCGCACACTTTGATAGCCTGATATATGTAGTTGGGATCGCCGGTGTAGCGGTAGCACATGGTATAGCCGTAGAGCGCCCATGCCTGTCCTCTGGCCCACGACGATTCGTCGGCATATCCCTGTGCGGTCTGCCGGTGACGCACATCGCCCGTAGCCGGATCGTAGTCAACTACATGGTAGCAGCTAAAATCAGGGCGGAAATGGTGTGCCATAGTTGTGTTGGTATGTGATACGGCAATATCATAGAAGGTGGAGTCGCCTGTAAGGCGGGTGGCCTCAAACATAATCTCGAGGTTCATCATGTTGTCAATGATCACAGGGCAGGCCCATCCGCGTTCGCTTTGCCATCCTTTGTCGACGTTCCACGACTGAATCACTCCGGCACCGGGACGGAAGCGTGTTGCCAAAGATTTTGCGGCATTGACAACTACGGGGGCATACTGCTCTTTTTTCCCGAGGCGATAGCCGTTGAGATAGCTTGACCCTATTATAAAGCCGACATCGTGATGCCAGGTGAGATATTGGGCTGAGTCGAGCGTCTCTGTGTAATCAGCGGCACGACGGCTCCAATCCTGATCGCCAGTCAGCTCTCCAAGATACCACAGACTGCCGGGGAAAAATCCGGAACACCAGTCGTCGACCGGTACATACCATATACTGCCGTCCGGAAGGGTGGTGCGGGGATTTACAAAATGCCCTATGCTGTCAATTGTATTCAGGTGACCCCGGTACTGATTTGCTGCGTGGGCTACATTCTCATTGATGAAGTCCGATGCAGGCGAACCTGCTGCCGATGTCACAACTGTAGCGGCGAACAACAGCGGACATAATTTAAAGAGTGCTTTCATGGAGGGTGTTGTGTTTGTTGTTTTTCATTTACAATGCAAATTTATTGCTTTGGGATAAAGGGTATCTGTGCAAACCGTACAAATAATGCACATGTAAAGAATAATACGTGCTATTTGGAATTATATTGTACGTTTAGTTGGATTATTTATGCATATTATTGAAAAATAATGCCTAATTTTGCAGTGTTATGAAAAACATCCGCACAGCACATGCCAATTTCAACGGATCCAGGCACCTGACAGTGCTGACATTGCTTATAATCAATCTGCTGTATTCATTCTGCACGGCAATTGCGTCAGAGCCGGCGTTCAGCCGCCTGACAATGGCCGACGGGTTGTCTCACTATTCGGTCATGGCCACGTATCAGGATGAGCGGGGCTTGTTATGGATCGGTACGCGAGGAGGACTTGATGTATACGACGGTACCCATATCAGGAATTTCAGAAAAATTCCGGGCGATAAATTTTCGCCCATGAGTAACTATGTGCGTGCCATTACCGGTGACAGAGCCGGCCATGTGTATGTGCTCACTATCCCGGGCATCTGCATTTATGACTTGTCGGCTGACCGGTTCACTAATGTCCCGGTGAGGCAGGCAACAGCAATGGCCTACGGCAGTGGGCGCCTGTTTTACGCGTTCGGGCGGCGCATTGCTACGTTGACCCCTGATGGAAGGAGCACCGAAATAGATATCAAAGGTATAGGTTCGGAAGTATCTGTTCTAAGCGTTGTTGATTCCGCCTTATATATAGGTATGGTGGATGGGGGGCTGATAAGGCATGATCTGCATGACGGGAAGATCAAAACGGTGCTTCCGCATGGAAATATCACATGTGTCTTTGCCGATTATGACGGTAAAATCTGGGTCGGCACGCATGCTGACGGACTGTATATGATAGAGCCCTCCGGACACATTCAGCAGTTCAGACACAACGCCGGGAACCCTGCATCTGTATGTTCCAATTTTATCCGCAGTGTGTGCCGCGACAACAGGGGGCGCCTTTGGGTAGGAACATTCGAGGGTCTGTCGTGTTACAGTGGCCGAGGTGCGCACTTCGACAATTATCTTACCGGGGCATATACTCCGGAGAGCACTACAGCCGAGCGCTTGAGCCATTCATCTGTGTGGTCGCTTACCTGCGATCTGCAGGGTACGGTATGGGTGGGCACGTACTTTAACGGTCTGTTGTATTATAACCCCGAGAATGACATTTTCGATACATACCGTGCCGACAATTCGCCCGGTATGTCGCTGAGTTATCCGGTGACGGGAGAGATGGCTGAAGATAATTACGGGAAGGTATGGATTGCAACCGAGGGGGGAGGACTCAACCGTTTAGATCCTCTCACCGGTGCTATTGACTGGCATATGCATTCCGGAAGTGACTATAATAACATAAAAGCGCTTAAATATGATGCGCACAGGCGATGTCTGTGGGTAGGCACTCATCTGGGCGGCCTCAAAAAATACAATCCGACCACGGGCGAGTACACCGTGTTCCCTCTGGGGAATGATAAGGCCAATATTGTTTGCGACATAGAAATGTACGACCAGAACACCCTACTGTTGGCAACCCATGACGGCATTTACAGGTTTGATATCCCATCGGGCGCATTTTCGCCATTGTTCCGTACCGGCTCGGAGGGGCACGTCATATCGCTCGCTCTGGACATAGTCCTTGACCATGCCCGTACTCTCTGGATCGGTGGCGCCGAGGGCGGTTTGTACAGCTATAATTTCAACACAAGGCGCATGAAGCTTTATCGTCACGATGATGCCTTGCCGCATTCGCTGGGCAGCAACGGCATAAATTTTCTTTATGTGTCGCCTTCAAACGATATCTGGATCGGCACATCTGAAGTCGGCCTTGACCGTTTTGACCGTGAGCGGGAGCAATTCATACATTATACGCATGCAGAGGGAAGCTTGCCGTCCGATTGTGTGTTTGGTGCGCGTCAGCTTCCCGACGGACGTTTGCTTGTGCTGACCGACAAGGCACTCGCCTTGCTTGATGGAGAACAGACCACCTCCTACAGCATCGGCAGAGCTGTGCCGCTCAGTGCATTCAATAACAAGGCAATACATTTGTCGGCTGACGGAACCATGGCTTATGCAGGAGGAATCGACGGGTTGGTTACGTTCTCCCCGAATGATCTTAAACCGCGCGAAACGCGCTACTCGGTGTTCCCCGTCAGGCTTTTTGTAGATGGCCGGGAGATTGGTGCCACCGACGATTCAGGGATATTGCCCACGGCTTTGTCTGCCACAAAATCTCTCACTCTCAACGGTGCTCATAACTTTTTTACGCTGCAGTACGCCATTACGGACTTCACTCACGACAGTAATCTCGTTCCGCAATATCGTCTTGAAGGCTATTCGGACGATTGGCTGCCCATGCCTGCCGACCGTCAGGTAAGTTTTACCAATCTTGATCCGGGCGACTATCGGCTGCATGTGCGCGGATCGTCGGACCCCGATGCACCGGAGCATATTCTTGAGGTCAGCGTGCTCCCTCCGTTCTATCTGCACTGGACTCTTATTGTGGCCTATGTCCTTGCTGCACTGGGGCTTGGATGGTGGAGTGTAAGCATTTACCGTCGACGCGTTGCCATGCATCAGGCCATAGCGCTCGAGCGCCAGCGCAGCAATGACATGGAAGAGCTGAATCAGAACAAGTTGCGTTTTTTTGTCAATATATCCAACGAGTTCCGCACGCCGTTGGCTCTGATTATGGGGAAAATGGAGTCGCTGATGCGTTCGCCACAGATGCCACATGCACTTCTTAATAAAGTGAACGGGGCATATACCAATTGCGTCCTTATGCGTGACATGATGGCCGAACTGCTCGATTTCCGCCGCTATGAGCAGGGTGCCATGAATATCAAGGTAGGTGAACATAATGTGGTCAAGTTTCTGGCTGAAATTCATGCTCTTTTCCGTGATTATGCAGCGGACAAGGATATCAGGTTCCGTTTTAACCGTTCCAATGAGTCGTTGATGTTATGGTATGATCCCGCGCAGTTGCGGAAGGTGGTGAATAATCTGCTTTCCAATGCATTCAAGCATACGGAAGCCGGCGGGGAGGTTACACTGAGTGTGCGCCGTGGCGACGGAACAGTGGTAATCGAGGTGTCAGACACCGGATGTGGTATCCCGGCAGAGGACATCGACAAAATTTTCAACCGGTTCTATCAGGGGAATACAGATGTGGATGGCGACTGGCAGGGTGTGGGTGTCGGGCTTGCGCTCGCCAAGGGTATCGTGGAGTTGCATCATGGCAAAATAGAGGTGTTCAGCACTCCAGGGCAATCAGCCTCGTTTGTTGTGACACTGCCAACGGGACGCGATCATTTTGCCGATGACCAGATTGCCGGTTCCGGAGATTACCGTCAGGCCAAGGAGTATAACGTTCAGCATACGCGTCCGATGTTGCCGGTCGAGATTCCGGCTGTCCAGCAGGAGGAGCCGGAGCCTATGCGTGATGATGTCATGGTAATCGCAGAGGGAAACGTTCAGCTGCGTGACATGCTTACTGATATTTTTCGTCCTTATTTCCGCATCTTGTCAACCGGTGACGGCACAGAGGCCATGAACATGATTGAAGAGAACTCGCCGCGCCTGATTGTCAGCGGCTACAGTCTGCCGGGTATATCAGGTGTGAAACTATGCCGGAAAGTGAAGTCGCAGAGTGCGACGGCCGATACACCGTATGTATTTGTTAGCTCGCATAGCGCTGACCACGAGATTCTTGAGGCTCTTAATGCCGGTGCGGACGATTACCTTACTCTTCCGTTCGATGTACGTCAATTGCTGGCCCGTTGCCGAAATCTTGTGTCAAAGCACCAGAAACGTGCCGACAACAAAGTACCGGTATCGGCGCATCCCGATGATACAACAGATTCCATGTTTGCTTCTAATGGCGCGGACATAGCGTTCATGCGCCGCGCAGTAGAGGTGGTGGAAGCGAACCTCGCCGATGGCGACTTCAATATAGACCGGTTTGCAGCGGCAATGAATGTGTCGCGGACATCGCTGTTCTTACGCATCAAGACAGTATCCGGACAGACCCCAAACGACTTTGTGGTTGCCATAAAGATGAAGCATGCAATGAAAATGCTCAGCGAGCAGCCTGAAACCAATATATCCGATATCGCCTATGCCTTGGGCTTCTCGTCGCCACGGTATTTCAGCCGCTGTTTCAAAGAACGTTTCCATCAGTCACCGCGAGCTTATCGCGCTGGCCATGGAGGAGTGTGACAGTGTCTGCCGGGCGCTGAATGCATGCATTAGTTCTTATTGTGCGTAAATATGTTTAAATTTGCGGTGTCATGAAAAAAATCATAGCTTTATTTGTTTTTTTAATTTCTTTGGTGTCCTCAAATGCAGTGGAATTAAGATTCTATCCCTATGAGCTGAAGTTGCGTCATGCATTCAATCTTGCATCCATGTCGCGCACATCCACTCCGGGAGTGCAGGTGGAAATCACCATCGATTCAATCACCGGCTATGGTGAGGCATCGATGCCCCCATATCTTGGAGAGTCGGTAAAATCCGTCACTGAATTCCTTTCGCTCATTGATCCGTCACGGCTTTCTGATCCATTTGCGTTGGAGGACATACACGCATATATGGATTCACTTGCGACGGGCAATCGTGCCGCAAAGGCTGCAATCGATATTGCCCTCCACGACCTTACGGGCAAAATGATGGGACGCGGGTGGTATCAGATTTACGGACTTGACCCCGCTTTGGCGCCGTGTACGTCCTATACGGTTTCCGTTGATTCGCCCGACGAGCTTTCACGCAAGCTTGCCGAGGCTGAACCATACCGTATCATCAAAGTAAAGATGGGGGTGCCCGGCGACCGCGAGTTGATTGAGACAATCCGTCGCCATACAGACCGGCCTATATGTGTTGACGTCAATCAGGGATGGAAGTCACCGGAGGAGGCTCTTGACAACATAATGTGGCTTGCTACCCGTAATGTGCTTTTTGTGGAGCAGCCGCTGAGCAAGTCGGATTTTGAGGGGCATGCGTGGCTGCGTGAGCGGTCGCCGCTCCCCATAATAGCCGACGAGGCAGTACAGACGTCGGCCGATATCCCGGCACTTGCCCGATGCTACGACGGCATCAATATAAAACTCATGAAAAGCGGCGGTATGCATGAAGCCTACAAAATGGCTGTGTTGGCCCGCGCCCTCGGCATGAAGGTGATGATTGGCTGCATGACCGAGACCTCCTGTGCTGTGTCGGCCGCCGCTCAGCTCGCACCGTTGGCAGATTGGGTGGACCTTGACGGCAACCTGCTGATAGCAAATGACCTTTTTGACGGGATGAAGATTGTGGATGGCAAAGTCACCCTTCCGTCCACTCCCGGCATCGGAATTGTGAAACGGTGACAGGCCAAGTGTGATGCTCAGCCGGAGGCTGTGCGCGTCCACGTCATCCAATCCTCGCCGGATATTGCCGAGGTTTTATTGCCGTGCTTTCACCGAATCTACGTTCAGTCTGAACCGCATGCTCCTTCTGTGCGTTGCAATATTGTTAGGGGAGGGGTATTGCAGGAAATACATATAATAAAGATTGAAATATGGTGAATAAAGCAGGAATTTACAGATTGGCTCCAATTGCATGCATTATGGTTGCTGCGGCAGCCGTTACCGGCAAATCAGACGCGTGTACGCGTGCAGTTTATCTCGGTCCGGACAATATGATAGTGACAGGCCGAACGATGGATTGGAAAGAAGATCCACAGTCCAACATCTATTTCTTTCCAAGAGGCATGGAACGCCGGGGAGGTAAAACCGATAATACAATTAAATGGACATCGGTTTACGGCAGTGTGGTGACGGCCGGATATGACATCGGTGTGTGTGACGGAATGAACGAGAAAGGCCTTGTGGCAAATCTGCTGTTCCTGGCGGAATCGGATTATCATAGACCGGACGACAAACGCCCCGTCATGGGACTAAGCATATGGACACAGTATGTTCTTGACAATTTTGCTACGGTCGATGAGGCGGTGGAGGTCCTTGGCAAAGAGGTTTTCCGTATAGATGACCCTGATTTGCCGAACGGCGCAAAATCGACTTTACACCTTTCCATATCGGATCCGACAGGGAACAGCGCCATATTTGAATATATTAATGGAAATCTCGTGATTCATCACGGGCGCGACTGTCAGGTGATGACCAACTCGCCTACATACGACAAGCAACAGACTTTGGATGACTATTGGGAGCAGATCGGCGGTCTTGTCATGCTGCCGGGCACCAATCGCGCGTCCGACCGTTTCGTCAGGGCATCTTTTTACATAAAAGCCTTACCTCAGACAGCGGATTATCGTCAGGCTGTGGCCGGGGTGTTCAGTGTGATGCGAAATGTATCAGTGCCGTTAGGCATCTCCATCCCTTCCCAGCCTAATATTGCCTCCACCCGATGGCGCACTGTGGCAGACCAGAAAAACAGGGTTTATTATTTCGAATCGACACTGAGCCCGGACATTTTCTGGATAGATTTAAATGCTCTCGATTTCAGAGCTGACAAAAGCGTAAGGAAACTCACTCTGACCAATGGTGAAATATATTCAGGCGATGCCGCCGTCAAAATGCAGGATGCGGAACCGCTGTCCTTCCTTTTTGGAATCTGACGCCCGATTTCTGAGAAAGATTTCGCGCGCATTGCCGTCATGTTATATAGCGCCTGCGATAATCCCAATCGATAGCGGAGTGATGAATGGCAATAGGAGATAGCCGGTCCTCCAGCATCATTAGCTGTACAAAAGCAGAAAGTTGCCGATTGTTGTAGATAATCGGCAACTTTCTGCTACAATAGCCTGTGGAGATGGAGGGACTTGAACCCTCGTCCAAACGCGGAACTAATGAGTTTTCTACATGCTTAGTTTCAGATTGGTTTTCGTGGTGACACAGGCCTGAAACAGCCAATGCCGACCCTTATCCGCTGTGATTTCGGAGGCTTCGCGCGGCTTTCGGCCTCCTATCCCCGATTTATCTGCACCGCCTTGTCAATTCGCCTCGGGAAGTGGGCGATTGGGCGATGTCTTGTCTCTGCAACTGTTGCGGAGATTAAGCGTGATCTACTGTACTTCGATCAGGCAGCAAGAGCGTAGTTGTTTTCGCCATTTAAAATTGCAATGTCCCAGATTATAGAGCGTAGGCATTATTGCTCTGCATGCTTGCTCACCACCTCTACGCGCTGTCAAAACCGGTCATCCCCATTTTGATTTTCACGCGGGTTGCGTGCATGTGGTCCAGTTGTGCCTCTCCTGGCCTCAATCGGATTTATGCAAAGTTACGAACTTTTCTGCGTTCTGCAACCGCAGACGTGTAAATTTAACAGTGCTTTGCGCTTATTTGTTCGCAGAGCTGATATTTGTGGCCTGTCGGGCGCCGTAATTTACGGTGCAAAGTTCCCATATCAGTTTTAGCCATACCAGCAGGACAGGCAGTGCTTTCAAGGAGTATGGGCGGATGAAGCCGCGTTTGATTACCGACGGCATAAGGTCGCTTGTGCCGAAGCTGCCGAGGATGAGCGCGAAGATAAGAAGCGCAGTGTCGGTGGCTGTGCGTTCACCTGGTGCGGTGACATACCATATGGCGACTCCGAGCATTGCGATGATGTAGCCGCTCGATTCGCTGCCGGTGCTGAACAGGATGATGCACATCAGGGATGAGGCTATCATGCCATACTGGTAGCCATGAAAACGGTATTGCGATGTTCTGGCCAACGGCAGCAGATACAGCAGGGCGGCGGGGAGGAGTATATACATGTCGGAGAATGCGAGCTGAGTGATGCGATGAATCATGCCGAGCACCGATATGTTCTGGTAGTAATTGCTTTGTGTATTGAACCCTACCGCCACGTTCATGGCATTCTTGTCGGATAGCGACGTCGCCCATTCGGCGTACTGGGAAAGTACATATTCAGGGCTGCTTATAATCATGGGGAGTGCGAAGAGGATGGCAGCCCATGCTATGTTCCATCCGATAAAGCGGAGTTTCTTGTCGGTGAAAAAGAAGACCACCAGTCCGAGAATTCCGTAGATTTTCGTCAGGGCGCTTATCCAGATGAAGAATGCAGCCCAGCCGGTGCGTCCCTTTCTGATCGCTATGTATGCCCCGATCAGCAATGCCGCCACGGCAATGTTAAACTGGGCCATCTGCATGGAGCTGAGTACCTCGTTTGAGACGAACCAGAAAATCAGGATTTTGCCGGAATGGTTGATGGGTAGGGGCAGCTTTAGGATTGCCACATAAAGCATTGCGCCGAGAAAAAGCAGCCAGCTTATCAGGCCGAGAAACTGAGGCATCAGTGCGAATGGCGCAATGATGATGCTGAACACCGGTCCGTAGTGGTTGCAGTCGCCGTATTCGGCAGGGTAGAGGGCGTAAAGCGATTTGAAGTCGACAAGATGATAATAGACGTACCGAAAAATCTGGAAGTTATTCAGTTTGTCGCCTGATAATCCTCCTTTTGTTATGGCGGCTACGACCGCAAGGATGACCCACAGCACCGCAATGGTTCTGTAGTCCTGAAAAAACGGCTTTTTAAAAAAAGCTCCTATGTTCTGAAATATAGACCCCTTATCTGTTATTGGGGCGGCAGTATGATGGCGTGTGCTCATGATTGGTTGCAATGAAGTGCCGGTGTGCCGGAGGACGGAGGCGGTCCCGGCGTTTATTTGCCTGGCTTATTCCTGTGGGAGCCGTGACGTTCGGCTTCAATCTGCTCGGCAAATTTATTTGGAAATGTCAGATGCTGGCGTTTGTGCATCATGGCGTACATCACCAGTCCGATGCCCATCAGAATGAACGGGATGGACAGCAGCTGGCCCATGTTGAGAGTCATGCCGATTTCAAAATCTTCCTGCGGATTCTTTACGAATTCGATAATGAAACGGCTTGTGAACAGAACGATGAAGAATACCCCGAATATCAGTCCGGGACGCTCCTCTGCGTTCTTCTTCCAATACATCCACATCAGCAGCGCAAACAAGGCGAGATAACATGCCGCCTCGTAGAGCTGAGTGGGGTGTGAGGGTAGGGAATAGATGGGCTGTGCACCTGCCATCCATTGATGCAGGTTCACCACAAAGCGGAATCCCCACGGGAGGTCGGTGGGATGTCCGTAGATTTCGTGATTCATCAGATTGCCGATGCGGATGAGTGCGCCCACCAGTGCGATAGGTATCACGAGCCGGTCGAACGTCCACAGCGGGCTTTTCTTTGTCACGAATATAGAGAACAGCACCACCGCAATCATCAGGCCGATTGTGCCGCCATGCGAGGCAAGTCCGCCCTCCCATGTGTAGAGAATCTCGATGGGATGCCGGGAGTAATAGTCCCATGCATAAAAGAACACATGACCCAGACGGGACCCTACAATGGTGGCGACAACTACGTAGATCAGAAGTATGCCGAGCCATTTTTCAGGGGCGCCTTCATGACGGAATATGCGTTCCACAATTTTGTAGCCTAAGAAAAATCCGATCACGAACATTATGCCGTACCATCTGATGGTCACGGGCGAGGAAATCAGAATCGGGTTGGCTGTCCAGGTAATGAAATCAAGCATGAGGTTGCGTGGTGCTGTCCGGTGGGTAATTCAGGGTTTATTTGCCGTTGACAATCTTTTCGGTGTCGCGGGCTATCATAAGTTCTTCGTCGGTGGGTACAACCACAACGGTGACTTTCGATTCAGGAGTGGAAATCACTGTTTCGGTGCCGCGGGTTTTTGCATTGACGTCTTTGTCAAGGGTTACACCCATGAAGCCGAGAGGAGCGCATACATTGGCACGCAGACCGGTCTGGTTTTCGCCCACGCCGCCTGTGAACACGATGATGTCGACACCGCCCATTTCGGCAGCGTAGGCACCGATATATTTGATGATGCGCTGCTCGTACATGTCGAGGGCGAGTTTGGCACGTTCGTCGCCGGCGTTGACAGCTGCTTCGATTTCGCGCATGTCGCTCGATATTTCAGATACACCGAGCACACCGCTCTCCTTGTTGATGATGGTCTGCAGCTGGTCGACGGAGAGGTTGTGTTTTTTCATAAGGAATGTGAGGGCTCCGGGATCCACATCGCCAACGCGTGTGCCCATCATGAGGCCCTCTGTGGGGGTCAGACCCATCGACGTGTCGATGCTCTTGCCGTGGAATACGGCTGTGATTGAACCGCCGTTGCCGATATGGCATGTGATGATGCGCTGTTTCTCGATATCAACCCCGAGAATTTCGCAAACTCGTGCCGATACGTAGCGGTGGCTTGTGCCGTGGAATCCGTAGCGGCGCACGCCATCCTCCTTGTAGAAACGGTAGGGGAGCGCGTACATATAGGATTTTGCCGGCATGGTCTGGTGGAATGCGGTGTCGAACACGCCTACCTGAGGGATGCCGGGCAGAATCTCCTCCACGGCCTCTATACCTGTCACGTTGGCAGGGTTATGGAGCGGAGCGAGGTCGTAGCATTCCTTTACCTGCTGGAGCACCTCGTCGGTGATAAGTACGCTCTTGCTGAATTTCTCGGCGCCGTGCACCACACGGTGGCCTACGGCGTCGATTTCGTCGTAGCTGGAGATGCATCCCAGTTCGGGATCTGTCAGGATGTCGAGAACAGCTTTCACTGCGCCTTTGTGGTCAACCAGGCCAAGTTCCTTGATGGCTTTTGAACCATCTGAGAGTTTGTATTTCAGGAATCCGTCGGGCAGACCGATTTTTTCCACGCCACCTTCTGCCATGACGTTGTCGGTGGCGGTATCAATAAGTTTGTATTTAACAGAACTGCTGCCGCAGTTAAGAACGAGAATTTTCATGATTTATATGATTCAGTAGGTTTGGGGTTAATATGCGAGTGAACTTATATTCAAGCCTCATGTATGGCCTGGTTTGCGGTCATGATGATAGTCTTGTAGATGTCGGCATCGGAGCACCCGCGCGAAAGGTCGCTCACAGGAGCAGCAAGACCCTGCAGCAGCGGGCCGACGGCTTCTACACCGGCAAGACGCTGCACCAGTTTGTAGGCGATGTTGCCAACTTCGAGCGACGGGAATACCAGTACATTGGCTTTGCCTCCGATAGGCGACTGCGGAGCCTTGAGCTTGGCTACAACCGGCACAATGGCGGCATCCGTCTGCAATTCACCATCGAGGTCAAGTTCGGGTGCCATTTCGTGGGCTATGCGTGTGGCTTCAATGACTTTGTCTACACGCTCGTGCTTGGCACTCCCTTTAGTCGAGAATGAGAGGATGGCTACATGGGGCTCTATGCCGGCAACATCTTTGGCGGTGCGTGCAGCGCATACGGCAATCTGTGCGAGCTGACGGGCATCAGGATCGGGGACTACGGCACAGTCTGCGAAAACCATCAACCCGTTTGTGCCGTAAGGCGAATTATCGGGCAGAAGCATGATGAATGCGCCAGAAACGGTGTCGATGCCCGGCTCTGTCTTTATCACCTGGAATGCTGCGCGGAGCACGTCGCCGGTGGTGTGAATTGCTCCTGACACCATTCCGTCGGCGTCGCCGGCTTTCACCATCAGGCATCCGAAATATAGCTCGTCTGCGGTATATTTGCGTGCATCTTCCATTGTGATGCCTTTCTTTTTGCGCAGCTCATAAAACAGAGGCGCATATTTGTCGATGGAGGCTTCGTCTTTGGGGTCGATTATGGTTGCCTTTGAAATATGATCGAGGTTGAGTTCCCACGCCTTGGTGCGGATCTCTTCGGGATTGCCGAGCAGAATGAGTTCTGCCAGACCGTCGGCAAGAATGCGGTCAGCAGCTTTTATGTTGCGTGTTTCGCTCCCTTCGGGAAGTACGATGCGTCGGGTGTTGGCCTTGGCGCGAAGTTTAAGTCGTTCAAAGAGTTGCATGATTTTTTATTTCTTTTTACGTCGCTCGTGGAGCGGCACGTTGGATTGTGTTTTATTGTTCTGCAAAATTAACAAATTTCATGCAAATAACATCTTTTTAAACATGCAATTTGTTATGGTGTTATAGTTGGATGAATCAATAGAGTGACTATGGATTATGTTTATGTCGGTATCGGATTATTTATGATTGGTGCCATCTACAGGGCGGTATCTTCTGCGCTTTTGTACAAGGAGTACAAGAGCAGGCTTCGTAATGGCATTCAGACTGCAGAATATCGGCATAAACTGTCAGTTCAGAAATTCATCGGATTGGGCATTATGTTGGCCGGGGTGCTGGAAATCCTGATACTTTCCGTTGCCGTGAAATGAGCCGACCAACGTTGTATCCTCTGATATCTGAAATTATAAGACGGTGTGCCGAGGTAGTCAATCCGGCACACCGTCTGTGGTTAATAGGGATTATTGTGGTTATGCGTACATGTTCACGATAGCCTCATAGAGCTCCTGCTTGCCTGAAGTCACGGCCGGTTCCGGCTTGGTCTTGGCGTATTCCACAACTTCCTCGAGAGTGAGTTTGCCCTCTTCGAACTCCTTGCCTTTGCCTGAGTCGAACGATGCATATCGCTCGGCCAGCATCTTTTTGTAAGGCGATTTCTCAAGCACGTCCGCAGCGCTGAGCAGGGCGCGTGCCATGGCGTCCATACCCGCGATGTGTGCAATGAAGATGTCTTCAAGGTCAGTGGAGTTGCGGCGGGTCTTGGCATCGAAGTTGGTGCCTCCGTTGCCGAGGCCACCGTTGCGGATAATCTGCATCATGGCCTGTGTCAGCTCGTAGTTGTCAATGGGGAACTGGTCGGTGTCCCAGCCGTTTTGGTAGTCGCCGCGGTTTGCATCGATGCTGCCGAGCATTCCGTTGTCGACGGCCACGGCCAGTTCATGTTCGAATGTGTGGCCTGCCAGTGTGGCGTGGTTCACCTCGATGTTCACCTTGAAATCCTTGTCGAGGCCATGGGCCTTGAGGAATCCGATCACGGTCTCGGTGTCCACGTCATACTGATGCTTGGAGGGTTCCATCGGTTTGGGTTCGATCAGGAAAGTGCCGGTGAAACCTTTGGCGCGGGCATAATCGCGTGCCATACGCAGCATGGTGGCCAGATGCTCTTTCTCGCGTTTCTGGTCAGTGTTGAGCAGGCTCATGTAGCCCTCGCGTCCGCCCCAGAACACATAGTTCTGTCCGCCCAGCGCGATGGTGGCGTCAATGGCGTTCTTGATCTGGACGGCTGCACGTGCCACCACATCGAAGTCAGGGTTGGTGGCGGCTCCGTTCATGTATCGGCCGTTTCCGAACACGTTGGCTGTGCCCCAGAGGTTGCGGATGCCTGTAGCAGCCATCTTTTCCTTGAGATAAGCCACAATCTCCTTCATGCGGTTTTCGTAGTCCTCGATGTTGTCAAGGTCGCCGATGAGGTCGGTGTCATGGAAGCAGAAGAATTCCACACCGAGCTTCTGCATGATTTCAAATCCCGCATCCACGCGCTGTCTGGCCGCTGTCATGGCGTCGGGGGCATCGTTCCAGGGGAACTTCTTTGTGCCTGTTCCGAACTGGTCGCCACCTTCGGCACACAGGGTGTGCCACCAGGCCATGGCGAAGCGCAGCCACTCCTTCATGGGCTTGCCAAGCACAACGCGGTCTGCATCATAATAGCGGAATGCGAAGGGATTGTGTGATTCTGTTCCTTCAAATTTGATTTTCCCTATCGTAGGGAAATATTCTTTCTGTGACATTATTTATATATTTAAGTTGTTGTATTATTTGGTGCTTGTAACTTAATGACACATCATTACTGTTGCGGATTGGCCAGTTCCCGGGCAAGGCACTCTTTCCAGCGTGTGTAAGCCTCAAGATATGGCGTACGGTTGGCTGACGGATGTATTTCATCTATCATTTTCAGAGAGGCGAATGCTTCGGCTGGTGAAGCATATATGCCTGCTCCGATACCGGCGCCACGGGCAGCCCCGGCGGCTCCGTCAGTGTCGAACAGGCGGATGGTGGCTCCGCTGACGCTTGCAAGCGTGTCGCGGAAAATGGGGGAGAGGAACATATTGGCGTTTCCGGCATGGATGGTGTTGACGGAAAGTCCTATCTGCTGCATGATTTCAATTCCGTACATGAATGAGAATACAATCCCCTCCTGTGCGGCACGCAGCAGATGGCTCCTGTTGTGTATGTTGAAATTTATGCCGTGCATTGAGCATCCTATGTTGCGGTTCTCGAGCACGCGTTCCGAACCGTTGCCGAAGGGCAATATGGTCACGCCTTCGCTACCTACGGGAGCTTGCGATGCCAGCGTGTTCATCTCGTCGTAGGAACATCCCGTGGGGGCCACATTCCGTTTCATCCACGAATTGAGTATGCCGGTGCCGTTTATGCAGGTCATTACTCCGATGCGGGGCTTCTCGGCCGTATGGTTCACGTGGGCGAAATTGTTCACACGGCTGAGAGGGTCATATTCAACGGTGTCGTTTATGCCGTAGACAACTCCGGATGTTCCGGCCGTCGATGCAATCTCTCCCGGCTCGAACACATTGAGCGATAGGGCATTGTTTGGCTGGTCACCGGCACGGTATGTTACCGGTGTTCCGGCTTTCAGTCCGAGTTCGACCGCAGCCGATGCGGTAAGACCGCCCTGATAGCCGAATGTGGGAGCGAGTGTGGGCAGCATTTCATTCTTATAGCCGAAATAATTCATCATGATCTCGGCAGGACGGTTGTTGACGAAATCCCACAGCATGTATTCAGACAATCCTTCCGGGTTGGTGACGCATTCTCCGGTCATCAGCCATGCTATGTAATCGCCAGGAAGCATGACTTTCCAGATTTGTGAGAATGTTTCCGGCTCGTGTTCCTTAATCCATGCGAGTTTGGTTGCGGTGAAATTTCCGGGTTTGTTCAGCAGTACAGGCATGATTTTGTCGGCATCGAGGTCAGTCACGGCCTTGTCGCCGTAGGGCACCCCGCGGCTGTCGCACCATATGATTGAGTCGCGGAGCAGATTGCCATCCTTATCCACAATCACCACACCATGCATCTGATACGAGATGCCTATGGCCTTGACTTCTTCAGGCTTGGCTGCGGCTTTGTGCATCACGGATGCTGTGGCTTCCTTCAGGAATTTCCACCACGACTTCGGATCCTGCTCGGCCCATCCAGGTTTTAACGATTTGATTGGTGCTTCCTGTTTCGGAAAAAAATCGGATGCGGCGATCGCTCCGGTTTCTGCATTGACCAGACAGGCCTTAACACTCGATGTGCCTATGTCATATCCTAATAAGTACATACGTTGAATATGATAAATAAATTTAGTTGCTAATTTACCATTTTTATTCGTATTATATAGACTTTCCACCTATCCGTAATGAAGGTTTTATCTTATTTAAGATTTCTCCGATTTGTTAAATTTTACTAACTTTGCGGCATGAATCCATTACGTATTATTGCATTGTGTGGCCTGGTGGCTTTCTCTGCCTTTGAAATTGAAGCTTCGGAGTTGACCGGGCTGGAGAAGGGTGATAAAGGCAGTGAGTTTGCTGTTGCGTCGGTTTCCGTCGCCGACGGAGCAGCGAAGAATAAAACAGACTATGTTCCCAAGATTCATGGCGTTATAAGGACACGCTGGGAGGGGGAATTCGCACATGACGGCGAGGATTTCCATCAGCGTTTCCAGGTGCGCAACGCGCGTTTGCTTGTTGAAGGCAATGTGCTCAGTAATGTTGGCTATTATGTCCGCATCGATGCCTGTGACCGTGGAAAGATGAAGATTCTTGATGCATGGGTACGGTGGACCATCGACAGACACTGGCGTGTGCAGGCCGGTCAGTTCCGCATCCCCTTCGGAACCGACTGTTTCCGAGGCCCAGGCTCCTATTATTTTGCCAACCGTTCGTTTGTCGGAAAATATCTGCTTAACATCCGTCAGGTGGGTGCGAAAGTGGGTTATTACGGCACAAAGGTTCCGTTGACGGTGGAAGCCGGCATGTTCAATGCCACTCCTATGACCGACCATGAACCCTGGCAGGATGCCATGGACTATGCCGTGAAGGCTTCCTATAAACTCGACAACGTCATATTTGCATCGAGTTTTGCATCGGTCAAACCGTATGGTGTGAGGATGAATGTGATTTCAGAGTCGGCAACCTGGCAGTGGGACCGCATCATTGTGGAAGGTGAGTATGTTAACAAACATTACACACATCATGCACATGATGCAGTGAACGCCTGGAATTTGTTCGGCTCCTATGCGTTGCCGCTTCGTAAAAGCGTGTTCAATCAGTTGTCCTTTCAGGCCCGTTATGACGGTATGCTTGCCCATTCAACAGGAAAGCCTGATAGCGATGGAGTGTTGCCTACTGACGACCCACGACGGCACCGCGTCACGGTGGGCTCTCAGTTAGCTTACGTGAAGAAGCCGCTCAAGGCGTTGATTCGCCTGAACTACGAACATTATTTTTATGGCAGCGGAACACCGGCTCCGCAAGGGGAGAGCAACAAAGTTGTGGCTGAACTTGTGGTTACATTCTGATGTACCACCCGGATGCTTCATCGAGACAACTCCGAATAATAAATCAAAACACAAAGTGCAGTGTTTCCGCTACTGCACTTTTATTATGTTCATAAGGCAGTTGCGGCAGTCGAAATCCAGCCGGAACCGCAGTTGCCCGGAGGTCAGGAACAGTTTTGCCGGAAGTTTGGTTGCATTCTCTTTTCTTAGGCATGCTCCCATTTCATTGCGCAGGCAATAGCGGGTCTGCATCACGCGCATCTCTTTGGCTCCGACCGTGTTGTCTGTCTCCACTGCGCGTGGCAGTGGTGAAGCGTGTGGAGTGGTGGATGCTTCTGCATAAAAGTCTGCTGCCAGCCGGTTGGCGATGTTGTCATGACGGCTGAGTTCATAGGATGCCGGAAGTTTTGGCGACACCTGTTTTGTAAGCGGACGTCTGTGAAAAGCGTGTGTTGCGCGATAAGTGTCGGTCAGTGCATCTGTGGCTTGGCGGCGAAGGTTCGTAAGGACCGAGGCGGGAATGAACAGGTTGCCCGTTGCGTCTGTAACGTTCGTGGCAACATAGGGGGTGTCGCCGAGTTTAGTCAGTATTCTGGCGCGGTTGGCATGCTGGTCGGTTTTGGCTTCGGTATGTTCAATCGGCATTGAAACAGAGATTCCAGTTCCATAAGCGTCCGTTATGTCAAGAATAAGTTGAGAGGCTGCGGTGCGGAGGCGGATGGAGACTTCGATGTTGCGGGTTGCCGTCCCTTTGGTTTCCAGAGTGTCATTCCAGGCTTTGTCGTTATTACGGTATAGCTCAGTGCCGGGAGTGACGTCAATATCGGTGGCTGTGTTCAATAGATTTCCATCTATTCTGTTGAGCCTGAATCCCACGAATTCCCCTGATTTATTGAAGTACCCCAGTCCGTCGCCATTATGCAGCTCGGTCATGGCTCTAACCTTGACTTTCCGTGACGTAGGGAGTGAAATGACCGTGGCCACTTTTTCACCTGTCCATTTGGGCGAGTTGAATGTCGCAATTTTTTCATCCGATTTCGGGCGTCTGAACAGATATCCGGTGTAGTTGCGGTTGAAACTTTTGTACAGATCGGGGCGGAATGTACGTGTGGATTTGCCCCTTGAGGCTCGCACCCATTTGCCTGGAGTTGCATCTATTATCCGGTCAAGAGCATCGCTGTAGGCGGCCACCACATTCTTCACATAAGCCTCATCTTTGAGCCGGCCCTCTATCTTGAATGAACTGGCTCCGGCCGTCAGTAGGTCGGCAAGCATGTCGATGCGGTTCATGTCTTTAAGCGACAGCAGATGTTTGTTGCGCACCAGCACATTTCCTTTGTCATCTTCCAGATTGAATGCGTAACGGCAGATCTGGGCGCATTCGCCACGGTTGGCACTGCGGCCGGTTGAGAGGAAGCTGGCCTGGCAGTCGCCGCTGTAACTAACGCATAATGCACCGTGAACAAACACTTCCAGAGGCACTGTCACAGCCTGGCGCATTGCCTGGATTTCCTGCAGATTCAGCTCGCGCGGCAGCACGAGCTGTGAGAATCCGGCGTCCTGCAGGAACCGGGCTTTTTCAGGTGTGCGGATGTCACATTGCGTGGACGCATGTAGAGCGATGGGGGGCAGATGCATGCGCAGCAGAGCCATGTCCTGCACAATCAGGGCATCCACGCCGATGCGGTACAGGTTCCAGACAAGACGTTCCACATCCTTGAGTTCGTCATCATATACTATTGTGTTGACGGTGACATATACCTTTACATTGAAGATATGGGCGTAATTTACTACACGCGCTATCTCTTCAAGCGGGTTGGATGCCATTTTGCGTGCCCCGTGAGCCGAAGCACCGATATAAATGGCGTCGGCACCGTGGTCTATGGCCGAAATGGCGATGTCGGCGTTACGTGCAGGAGCAAGCAGCTCTATCTGTTGTGGCATTTGCAGTATTCACAGTTTAGGTTGTGGGAAAGTCATTTGCCCCAGCGTGCGCGCTGAAGCTCGGCCGAACGGTTTTCGGCAGGAGTGTCGCAGTGGTTCCAGAACCGGTGACCATCGAGCGCATCAGGCAGGAACTGTTGACGGACAAAATTTCCGGGATAATCGTGGGCGTATTTGTAGTCGGCACCATAGCCCAGGTTTTTCATCAGCGATGTGGGAGCGTTGCGGATGTGCAGCGGCACCGGGAGGTTGCCGCTTTTGCGTACTTCGGCCAAAGCGGCGTCGATGGCCATGTATGCCGAATTGCTTTTCGGTGATGTGGCGAGATAGATGGTGCATTCAGCCAAAGGGATGCGGGCTTCAGGCATACCCACTTTGTGCACAATATCAAATGTGGCATTGGCCAGCAGCAGCGCGTTCGGGTTAGCCAGTCCGATGTCCTCGCCGGCGAGAATGGCGAGCCGGCGCGCAATGAACACAGGATCTTCGCCCCCTTCAATCATGCGGGCAAGCCAGTAGACTGCTGCATCGGGATCGCTGCCTCGAACGCTTTTGATAAATGCGGAAATGATATCGTAGTGCATCTCCCCCTGTTTGTCGTAGGCGAGGGGATTTTGTTGCAGGGTGGAGGTGACTATGCTGTCGTTTATCACCATGGGGGTGCCAAGCGGAGTTGACTGTTGCAGCAGGTCGAGGATGTTCAGCAGTTTCCTTGCGTCGCCTCCGGAAAAGCGGAACAGCGCATCGGTCTGCTCAACCCGTACGTCGGAGCTTTTCAGAATCTCGTCGGTTGATATGGCGCGGTTAAGCAGGGTCAGCAGTTCCGGTTCCTCCAGCGATTTAAGGACATATACCTGCGCGCGCGACAGCAGAGGGCGTATCACTTCGAACGACGGGTTCTCTGTTGTCGCACCAATCAGAGTGACCGTGCCGTTTTCAACCGCGCCGAGCAGGCTGTCCTGCTGGGATTTGCTGAAACGGTGGATTTCATCGATGAAAAGAATCGGGCGCCCGGTGGAGAACATCCCCATGGCCTCGGACCGGCATCGGTCAATAACCTCGCGCACATCCTTCACGCCGGATGTTACGGCACTGAGGGTGAAAAACGGGGCTTTGGTGGCGTTGGCCAAAATGCGTGCCAATGTGGTTTTGCCCACACCGGGAGGTCCCCACAGGATGAACGAGCTGACGTTCCCGGTGGTTATCATGCGGCGCAACACGCCGTTTTCACCTACCAGATGGGTCTGGCCGATGTAATCGTCAAGTGTTTTCGGGCGCAGCCGTTCGGCTAATGGTGCAAGCATATTGAAGTCTGTTTGTCAGGGAGAAAGAATGTGCTGGAGTAGAGAATGTATATGTGTCAGGAAAGTCGTGCTCCGCGAAGATATTCCGCAGCACTCATGCGGCGTTTGCCAGCGGGCTGCACTTCGGTGATTTCAAGGCCGCCGCCGTCGGAAGCACGTGCAATCAGGCGTCCGTCGGCAACTGTCAGGCCGCAGTCTGTAGACACTCCATCAGGCGCGTCAATTAGTTGTGCCGAGAATATTTTCAGGGTCGTGCCGTTGAATTCGCACCAAGCCGCGGGGTAGGGCGAGAGGCCGCGAATCAGATTGTAGATGTCGCGCGCCGGCTTTCCCCAGTCAATGCGGCAGGTTTCCTTGAAAATCTTCGGTGCGGGAGTCGGTTCGCAATCCGTCATAAGTTCCGATTGCGGTGTTGAAGAAAGGTTGCCGGCCGCGATTCGCTTGATTGTATCGACCGTGAGACGTGCGCCCAGTTCCATGAGGCGGTCGTGCACGCTGCCTACATTCTCGTCAGGAGCGATGGCAATTTTCTCCTGCGAGATGATATTGCCGGTATCGATTTCGTGCTGCAGGAAAAATGTAGTGACGCCGGTTTCGGTTTCCCCGTTGATTACAGCCCAGTTTATAGGGGCAGCTCCACGATACTTTGGAAGAAGGGATGCGTGAAGATTGAACGTGCCCAGCGGCGGCATCGTCCACACCACCTCCGGGAGCATGCGGAACGCTATGACTACAAAAAGGTCGGCGTTAAGGTTGCTGAGCGCATCCACAAATTCGGGATCCTTGAGCTTTACAGGCTGGAGCACCGGAATGTTGTGGCTGACAGCATATTCTTTGACAGGCGACTGGTACATGTGATGACCGCGGCCGGCCGGTTTGTCCGGCATCGTGACAACGGCCACAACGTCGCAGCCGTTCTGAACCATGGCATCAAGGCTTGCCACGGCAAATTCAGGAGTGCCGAAAAAAACTATTCTTGGTTGCATGTTGTGTCTTGTGTTTCTGATTAGGATTGAGAATTGGCGGATGCAGCGTCGCTGAGTGCTGTCCACAGATTGTCGTCAGGCACCGGAGCTGTTACCGATATCGGTTTGTGGCTGACAGGATGCTCGAACTCTACGTGCCGTGCGATGAGCGAGATCGATCCGTCAGGGTTGGAACGTTTGTCGCCGTATTTCAGGTCTCCTTTTATCGGGCAGCCTATTGCGGAAAGCTGCACTCTGATCTGATGTTTCCGGCCGGTCAACAGTTCCACCTCAATGAGATGATAACGTTCTGTTGATGCCAGAAGTTTGTAGCGCAGGCGCGCTTCCTTGGCATTGGCGGAGGGACGCACGGACGCATAGCTCTTGTTGTTGCGTTCAGTCGTGGTGATGTAATGCACCAGCTCTCCGGACTCCTGTGGCGGACGGTTGCGCGAGATGGCCCAGTACGTTTTGTGAATCTGGCCTGTGCGGAACATCTCGTTAAGGCGTGTAAGCGCCTTTGATGTTTTTGCAAACACCACCAGGCCACCAACCGGGCGGTCCAGTCGGTGTGCCACGCCACAGAACACGTTGCCGGGCTTGGCATATTTTTCTTTGAGATACTGTGCCACGATGTCGCACAGGGGCGTGTCGCCGGTTTTGTCGCCCTGCACTATCTCGCCGGGGGCTTTGTTTATGATTATTATGTGGTTATCTTCGTAAACAGGCGTCATTTATGAATCGCGTATTTGTGAGGTATAATTCCAAACTACAAATTTACTAATTTCTCAAGAAATAACGGCATTCGTTGCGTCTGTTGAGAATTGGTGCAGGAAAGTTCCCGTACCCCAAAAAGCTGCAGGAATCAAGAGGATTGATGAGAGAATACAGCAGGCGCCGTGTCACATATAATGACACAGCGCCTGCGGTGTTGGTGTGCGCAAATGTGCGCGGTGGCATTTTCAGATGCCGAGCTCTTTCTTGAGCACCTCAATCTTGGCTTCTGCAGCGGCATTCGCAGCGGCATAATCCGCCTTCGAGGCCATGTGTCCGTGCACTTCCATGTAGAACTTGATTTTAGGTTCTGTACCGGAGGGGCGGATTGAAACCTTCGTGCCGTCGGCTGTAAAGTATTGCAGAACATTGGAGGTGGTGGGGAAGTCCATTTTGCAGACTTTACCGGTTGCCACATCAGTGCAGTTCAGGTCGGCGTAATCCTTTACTGTAACAACAGGGCTTCCACCGAGCTGCTTGGGAGGATTTGCGCGGAATTCCTTCATCATTGCGATAATCTCCTCCGCGCCTGATTTGCCGGGACGTACAACGGAAATACCTACTTCATGCGAATAGCCGTATTTTACGTATATGTCCTGAAGCATCTCCATGAAGCTCATGCCCTTTTCGCGAGCCCAGGCAAGCGTCTCGGCCATAAGGGAGATTGCCGATACGGAATCCTTGTCGCGTGCGAAAGTCTCGGCCAGGAAGCCGTAGCTTTCCTCACCTCCGCCAAGATAACGGGCTGTGTCCTCGTTGTCGCGGATTACGGATGCAATCCATTTGAAACCGGTGTAGCAGTCGTACATCTTGATGTTGTTGGCATCGGCGATGGACTTGATGGTTTCAGTTGTGACGATTGTCTTTACAATGTACTCTTTGCCGGTGAGTTTGCCCAGCTCCGCATTACGGTTCATCAGATAGTTGAGCAGAATCATCACAATCTGGTTGCCGTTGACCAGTACATATTCACCGGTGGTGTCGCGGATTACGCAGCCGATGCGGTCGGCGTCGGGGTCAGATGCCACAACGAGGTCGGCTTCCACTTCCTTGGCTTTGGCGATAGCCATTGCCATTGCCGAGGGATTTTCGGGGTTGGGAGAGTCGACTGTGGGGAAATCACCGGAGGGAGCATCCTGTTCGGGAACATGAATGATGTTGTCGAACCCATAGTTGTTGAGCGACTGCGGAATCAGTTTTACACCTGTGCCGTGGATAGGGGTGTAGACAATCTTGAGGTCGTGATATTTTTTGTTTATCTCCGGGCTGAGCGAAAGCTCCTTGATTGCATCGAGATAATCCTTGTCCATCTTGTCGCCGATGATCTCGATCAGTTCGGGATTGCCTTTGAATTTAATGTCGGCGACGCTCTTGATGCGGTTCACATGATTGATGATGTTGACATCGTGCGGAGCAATGATCTGCGCACCGTCGGCCCAATATGCCTTGTAGCCGTTGTATTCTTTCGGGTTGTGCGAGGCAGTGATGTTCACGCCGCTCTGGCATCCGAGATGACGGATGGCGAATGAAAGTTCGGGAGTGGGGCGGAAGCTGTCGAAAAGATATGCCTTGATTCCGTTGGCCGAGAAGATGTTGGCCACAATTTCAGCGAATTTGCGCGAGTTGTTGCGAACATCATGCCCCACTGCCACGGAAATCTGCGGCATGTCGGGGAATGCTTCCTTGAGGTAGTTCGCAAGGCCCTGGGTGGCAGCGCCCACGGTGTAGATGTTCATACGGTTGGTGCCTGCACCCATGATGCCGCGCAGACCGCCTGTGCCGAATTCAAGGTCTTTGTAGAAGCTTTCAATGAGCAGTGTGGGGTCTTCTGCCTCAAGCATCTGCTTCACTTCGGCGCGTGTGGTTTCATCGTATTGGTCACTTAGCCACATGGTGGCTTTTTCCTTTACGCTTTTCAGCAATTCCTGATTGTCCATAGAGGTTGATTTGTAGAGTTTTTATGTTGTTTAATGATTTTATGCGGTAATATGACTTAAAATGCAAAGTTTTTACGTCTGCCGCCAAGGGGCATTCCGGCATAGTCCGGGTGAGGCATACGCGTACAGACCATGCTTTTTACACAGGCCATAGTTTTTTACAAAGATATTTTATTTTAACTTAACGCACAAACAAATCTGCGCCAAATTTACTTTCATTCCTGTCATATATGTGCCAATAAAACAACGGCCGGAACAGGTTTGTTCCGGCCGCCAGATGAGGTTTCGCCTTTATTTACGGGAGTTTAACTTTAATTGCGTGCCCACATGGCCTCGGCCACAGTGGCACGGTAGGCCATCAGACCGTCCTGTGAAAGTTCAACCACCTGGTCCTCGCCCGACGGGGTGGGCATCTTTACGTGGTTGTCGTCAATGAATGTCATGAGCTTGTAGGTTTCGCCCTCGTTGGCTGTCACGCTCCAGCTGCGTTCGGTTTCATCGAAGTCCAGACGTACCACCGAACCATCGTTTTCGGAAGTGATGGTGTAACCTTTGCCGTCGCACTCCACAAGGTAGCGGCCGTCCTTGCCGTCGATGTAGCTTTTGCCCTGTGCGATGGGATTTGAACCGCTCCAGAACTCTATGGAGTTGAGGACAAGCACATCGGCAAGTGCGGTTACTTCATAAACGGGAATAATCCAGAATGCGAAGAACACAAGCTCGTTGATAAACTTATTCCCGATCTGGTTGTTCCAGCCGAGGAGTTTCTTTGTCAGGGCAAAATTGCCGATGCAGGACGAAAAGAGCATCGAACCTGCCAGTGCAGTGACAACAGCCACTGAAAGATAGCGTTTTTTCATTTCGATATGGATTTTTTAATTAAGTTGAAGCGTGAAGTTGATGATGAATTTTGGCGTTAATCGGTTCGTATCGGCTATCGTGCGACCTGCTTTCTGGCCTTGTTATAGAATTCCATCACTTTTGCGACGTATTCCACGGTTTCGCGTCCGCGCAGATATCCGGCTTTGCACACCGGGTCGCTGTAATATTCCGGGTTGGCCTTGAGCAGCAGCGACTGTTCCACATTGCCTTCCCATATCTGTGGGTTGCGTCCGTATTTGTCGGCCAGAGCTATGGCATCATAAATATGGCCAAGACCGGCATTATACGCTGCTATAACAAATTTGAGCCGTTCATTGTTGTCGGGAACCCGTTTTTTTAACGATTTGTCAAGGTCGTTCAGGATTCGGGTCGATGTTTCAACGTTGGCTTCGGGGTCGGCAATCATGTCGAGAGGCAGATGATAGGCTTGTGCGGTACGGGGCATTATCTGCATCAGGCCTCGTGCGCCGGCCCAGGATACGCGTTCCGGATTGAAATGGCTTTCGTGGTAAGCCTGTGCCGCGAGCAGACGCCAGTCAATGCCGGCCGCTTTGCCATACTTCTTGAATATGTGGTCGAAAGGAGAAATGTTACCGTTTTTGAAATCAGGAGTATATACAGATGGTGAGCCATCTGTCTTGCTTAACTCAAAGTAGCGTTTAAGCAGATTCGCGCTTCTTGATTTGGGCTGCTCCTGTGCGAACCATGCATCAATCGAGTCGGCGAGCCAGCTGTTGTCGTTCCGCACTCCCCACGCCGAGCGTTGATCGAAACTGAGCGGCAATGAAATGTCAAGGTCGCGATGATAGGTCTTGTTGATTTTCGCAATGTCGGAGTCTACCACGGTGAGCGGAATTTCGCCGGACGAGACCATATCGATAAGGTCCTCGGTGATGAGTGTATCGCGCTCGATGGTGTGAATCCTGATGCCACCACCCAACTCTTCGTTCAGATTGCGCAGACGGAATTCGTATTTCGAATTCTTGGGAACATAGATGTCCTTGCCTACCAGCTGAGTCTCGCTTGTGATAATGGAATCACGATTGCCCCGCGGCTGCACGAGAACCTGATGAGTGAGATATTCCGGGCCGCATGCCAGCACTTTCTGCTTGAATTCGGCCGTCACCGGAATTTCATATGCCAGAAGGTCAACTACCCCTGAATCGAGCATTTCTATCCCTTTCTGCAAGGATGGGGCAACCTGAAGGTCAACAACCATCCCCTTGTCTGCAGCAAACTGCTGCAGCAAGGAATAGTCGTAACCCATAGGCTCGTCGCGGTAGATGAAATAGGAGGTGGGACTGTAGAGCGTGGCCACGCGCAGAGTGTCGGGCAACGGATGCGTTGCGTCTTCGCTGTCGGAGCCGTCTGAAGTCTTTTTACCGTTGCATGCCGAGAATGTTGCCGTTATAATCAGCAACAGGCACAGAATGGCTTCATTATATGACGTGCGAGGTTTCAACAGAACGATGTGCGGCCCGGTCCGTCTGTGCGGTGCCGGATTCAGTATTCAAAGACTCCGTAAGGCGATTTGATGGTGAGGTGGTTGGCTTCGGCATTTTCTACATGTCCGATGATGCGTGCATCGATATTGAATGCGCGGGCAATGTCGATAACCTCCTGGGCGTGCAGGGGCGATGTGTACACTTCCAGCCGGTGTCCCATGTTGAACACCTTGTACATTTCCGCCCAGTCCGTGCCACTCACTTTCTGTATAAGATCGAAAAGGGGCGGGATGGGGAAGAGGTTGTCTTTCACCACATGTTTGCTGTTGACAAAATGCATGATTTTTGTCTGTGCGCCTCCGGTGCAATGCACCATGCCGTGTACGGCGGGACGCATCTCCTCAAGCAGACGGCGCACAACCGGAGCATACGTGCGGGTGGGCGACAGTACGAGCTTTCCGGCGTTGAGCGGGGTTCCTGCAACGGCATCAAGCAGCTTGCAGGTGCCGCTGTAGACCAGTTCATCCGGTATGGCAGCATCAAAAGTTTCAGGATAACGTTCGGCCACAAGCTTGCAGAACACATCATGGCGTGCCGAGGTGAGGCCGTTGCTGCCCATACCGCCGTTGTATTCGGATTCATATGTGGCCTGTCCGAACGAGGCGAGACCCACAATCACGTCGCCGTCCGAGATATTGGCGTTGTCAATCACCTTGTCACGGCGCATACGCGTGGTAACGGTGGAGTCTACAATTATTGTGCGCACCAGGTCGCCCACATCGGCCGTCTCACCGCCTGTTCCGTAGATTTCCACCCCATAGCCGCGCATGGTCTCGAGCAGTTCCTCTGTCCCGTTGATGATTGCAGCTATGACTTCGCCTGGAACCAGGCGCTTGTTGCGGCCTATTGTGGAGGACACGAGCATGCGGTCGGTGGCACCTACACACAGAAGGTCGTCAACGTTCATTATCAACGCATCCTGAGCGATGCCTTTCCAAACGGAGAGGTCGCCTGTCTCGCGCCAGTATGCGTAGGCCAGAGAGGATTTGGTGCCGGCGCCGTCGGCATGCATTATGTTGCACCATTCGGGATCGCCACCGAGTATGTCGGGGATGATTTTGCAGAATGCATGGGGAAATATCCCCTTGTCAACATTCTTTATTGCGTTGTGCACATCTTCTTTTGCGGCTGATACTCCGCGGAGATCGTAGCGTTGCATTATGTTTGAGTTATTATTTATAGTTGGGTGATGTAATTGGTCAATTTCAATAAAATAGAGATGTTGACAGTGTGCTGTGATTGCACGGATGGCCGTAACTTAAAACAGCACAATGAACAGGAACAGCATAGTGGCCGGCACCACAAGGAGCAGCGAATCGATGCGGTCGAGGATGCCGCCGTGCCCCGGCAGAATATTGCCTGAATCCTTTACACCGAGTGAACGCTTGATGAGCGATTCCACAAGGTCGCCCCATGTGCCGAACACGCATACCACCGCCCCGAAAATCATGGCTGTCCACAGGTCGAGGATATTGAAAATGTAGTGGAAGGCAGCGCCTGCGGCGATGCAGAATACAAGGCCGCCGAAAAAGCCTTCCCACGATTTCTTTGGAGAGATGCGTTCAAACAGTTTGTGCTTCCCGCAGAGAGAACCTATGCAGAATGCACCTGTGTCGCTCAGCCAGATGAGGATAAACATGCATAAAGTGATTTCCCTGCCACCCATCAGATACAGAATGCTGAGAGCGGCGAGAGGGAAGACCACATATACCTGCCCCATGATGGAGTGGGCCAGATGCGACAACGGGTTACCGTCGTGAACATAGAGCTGGGCGATGAAACGGGCGATGAAATAAGCGAAATACCCTGTCAGGCAGATTATCTGCGTATTGGTGGCTCCCAGACTCAATTTGTCAAGCCCGGGCGATACGGCAGTTATGAGCAGACAGGCCCCGGCAATGTCGAGTAAAGACGTTGTGTTCGATACAAAGTTGCTGTTTGTGATGCGGTTGAATTCATTCACGCCGAGAACGGCAAAAAACATTAGCAGACCCCACATCCACCAGGAGCCGGCCATAACGGCACCCACTATGGCTGCAACATAAAGCAGACCGGTGAGTGAGCGTTTGATTAAATTTTTCATACTTTGATGGAAACGTCAGTTTTACACGCAAAATTAGCATAATTTGCCGAATCCACCAAATGAAGCTGACACTTCCGGGATGTTTGCTTGCGTTCGGGTATTTGCTGTCTGAGCGGTCAATGCCACAGCTTGAAGAATAGCCCGGGAAGCTCGGATGGGTGTTCTGCAATCATATCGAAATTTGTGCCGAAGAGCCTCAGGACCTTTATGAAATGGCAATAGGCTATCCCCATGTCGATGGCCGAGAACCTGTTGTATGTGGCACATGAGAAAGTGACGCCGGTAAGGTGACCTTTTATATCGCGGTTGGCCTTTGCTCTCCAGGGCTGCGAGTTGGAGGACGAGGGTGCACGGCGCACACATTCAAGTGCAACCGACACGGAATCGTCGAAAGACACTTCGGACACAGCTGTTTCACCTGTTATGAGGCGCTCGATAAGTTGCGGTGGCGGTGCGGATATCCCTTCAAACAGTTGTGCGAACGGTTTGCGTATATCGGCCTGGCAGATGCGTCGCATGATGCGTTCGGTGAACCTGTGGTCGGCAGCCCCATAGCCAACCGGAATGACAATTGAAACGCTTTCGGGCCGGTCATGTGCAATTGCCCGAGCCCCTCCCATATGATCACCGGCTTTATCAAAGGCTTCCTGGATTGCCGTTTTCCCGAATGTGCCTCCCAGCCAGCATGTGTCGAGATTATGCTGTGTGCAGGCAAGCACCAGGCTTTCCATCCGCATGCCGGCCAGGATTTTGTCGGTTACGGACGGTCCGGACGCCATGGCCAGAAAATTCCGCGCGCCTTTTATCACGCCGTATGTTCCCGGGCGTTCGCCGGCCGGTACGTCGGCAATAAATCGGATTTCGGGGGGTTGAGCATCTGTCAATGCGGTGCAGTCAGCTTCATTTTCCGAGAGTTTGTGGCAGAGGCTCGTTATCAGATTTTCATTAGTTGTGCCGAGCGGTTTGTCCGTATATGTGCGCCGTGATTGTCTGAGTGTGACGGCTTCGATGATGTTCATGTTTTCCCTCATGTCGATGGTGTATAGTTGGACGTTGACAGTTACCTATATAATTACTGAGGCAGCTTCATGGTTCAAAGTTAAATAAATTTTTGATAAAGGAAAGCTATTGTGAAATTCTGGCGGAATGAGTAACTTTGTTCGTTATGAGCAGTGAAACAATCACGTTTGCAGAAGACATTCGCAGTGCCGTCGATGTGATGCGTCGCGGTGGCGTCATTATTTATCCCACTGACACTGTGTGGGGTATCGGATGCGACGCAACAAACAGCGCTGCGGTAAAGAAGGTGTTCGAAATAAAGCGCCGTGCAGATTCCAAGGCGATGCTGTCGCTTGTGGCATCGGAGGCTATGCTTGAACGCTGGGTTTCCGACATCCCCGATGTGGCGTGGCAGCTTCTTGATGTTGCTGTCAGGCCGTTGACAATTGTTTTCGACCACCCTGTGGGACTGGCTCGGGAGATGCTCGCGCCCGACGGGAGCGCAGGCTTCCGGCTGACGCATGAAAAATATTCATCGGAATTGTGCCGCCGGCTCGGGTGTCCCGTTGTCTCCACATCGGTAAATATAAGCGGATGCCCCCCGGCCGCATGTTTCGCGGACATCCCCCCAGAACTGCTTGATGCAGTGGATTACGTGGCTTATTACCGCCGTGATGACACTGTTGCGGCTCCGCCGTCGAACGTTATAAAACTGAGCGGATCCGGGGTCGTCACTGTAATCAGGTAAGATTGCGCGAGCAACGATGCGACATGCCCCGGGGCGCGGTGAAACTTATCATATATCACGAATTTCAGAGTGGAAAATAATTGATGTTGACCCAGACCAGACAAAAAATTACATATGTTGTCGGCGATTTCTTGTCGACGGCACTGGCGTGGTTTCTTTTCAATATTTTCCGTTTTATTGATATTGTCGAGGCAAATTCCGGCTGGGGGAGCCTGAAGAGCTTTCTGCTTTCACCCACAATCCTGCTCGGGCAGCTACTGTTTCCGTTGGGAATGTTTATGCTGTACTGGCTCAGCGGATATTATAACCGTCCGTTTCTGAAATCGCGTATCGAAGAACTTGTCACTACACTGACAACCGCTCTCGCAGGTGCCATCATCATATATTTTATCGCTATCGTAAATGATCCCATTCCAGACAGGCTGAGCAATTACGTGCTGCTGCTGATGCTTGCGGGCATTCTGTTCGCAGTGGTGTACACGGTGAGAGTGATATTGACCACGCGCACCATGCGCAAGATACGGCGTGGAGAACTGCGGTTCAATGCATTGATTGTAGGGAACCGTTCGAGGGCGCGCGTATTGCTGACGAGACTACGCATGCCGGTCAACATTGCAAGCCATGCCTTCAATGTCGTAGGGTTCGTTGATACTGACGCTTCGCATGCCAAGAATGCCGACCTTCCGGTAATAGGTTTGGAGGACGTTGAATCCTTCTGTGTTGCCAATGATGTCCGGGCAATTGTGCTTGCAACCCGTAACCGGGAGTCGAGAGAGACATTGACGCTGATAAACCGTTTTCTGCCGTTGCGTATCCCTATGTATCTGCCGCTTTCAACACAGGATTTCGTAACCGCCAAACCACAGCTGCAGCGTGTGGCCGCCGAACCCCTCATTGACGTAACCACCCCGAACATACCTGACCATACCGTTAATTTCAAGCGTGCATTCGATGTGGTGGGCGCATCCGTTGCATTAGTGCTTTGCATGCCGCTGATGCTCGTGCTGTCTGCTATAATAAAATGCACTTCAAAAGGACCGGTGATATTCCGTCAGGAACGTATCGGACTTAACGGCACACCGTTCCGCATCTACAAATTCCGCAGCATGGTTGTTGACGCCGAACCCGCCGGACCTGCACTGGCTGTGCCGAACGACAGCCGCATCACTCCCATAGGACGTTTCATGCGTAAATACAGGCTCGATGAGCTGCCTCAGTTCCTGAATGTCATAGGTGGCAGCATGTCGCTGGTAGGGCCGCGTCCGGAGCGCGCATTTTATGTGGAACAGATTCTGCAGCGGCAACCGTACTATACGCTTGTGCACAGGGTTCGCCCGGGAATCACCTCGCTCGGCATGGTGAAATACGGATATGCCGGCAATGTGGATGAGATGATTGAGCGCATGCAGTATGATTTGATTTATCTTGAAAACGTTTCGATAACAACCGATCTTAAAATCCTTGCATACACCGTCACGACCGTGATTAGTGGGAAAGGTCTATAACAAACATAAACCTATGCATTATAATATACTGAACCGCCCAACAGCTCAGCGTGCACATTCCGCGTGGCTGAAATTTCTGATCTGGCGTCAGCATCACATAAAGGAAAAATCGCTTGTCATTATCCTGTCGCTCATTGTGGGGATCTTGGCCGGGTTGGCGGCCATGGTGCTCAAATGGCTGATACACCTGATTTCCGGAACCCTTACAGCCGACATAAATGAGGCACAGGGTAATTATCTGTATATCATATATCCGGTAATCGGCATTCTGCTTGCGTGCTGGTATGTCCGTTACGTTGTGCGCGACAATATTTCGCATGGTGTCACTCGTGTGCTCTATTCCATATCGCAGAACAAGAGCCGCCTGAAACCTCACAACATGTACACATCGGTTGTGGCATCATCGATAACCATCGGTTTCGGTGGGTCGGTGGGAGCTGAAGGCCCGATTGTCTACACCGGAGCTGCCATCGGTTCTAACCTCGGTCAGGCATTCAGGCTGTCGCCGCGTGTGCTCATGATTCTTGTGGGTTGTGGGGCAGCAGCAGGTATAGCCGGCATCTTCAAGGCGCCTATAGCAGGGATGCTGTTCACGCTTGAGGTGCTGATGCTCGACCTTACCACCGTCACAGTGATGCCGTTGCTGATGGCCTCGATCTCGGCAGCATCCATAGCCTACATCTTCACCGGTTATGATCTGGAGTTTTTCTTTGTCCAAAGCGAACCGTTTGTGACGGCACGCATACCCTTTTTTGTAGGGCTCGGGCTGTTCTGCGGTCTGGTCTCGCTCTATTTCACAAAAGTGATGATGATGATGGAGTCATTCTTTAAGAAACACCTCTCATCTCAATGGAAGAAAACACTTTTCGGTGGTGCGGTACTTGCATCGCTTGTGTTCCTCTTTCCCCCGCTCTATGGCGAAGGTTACGGTTCGATCAACTCGCTGCTCAACGGCGATCCGTCCTCTATTGTCGATGGCTCGATTTTTTATGACGACCGAGGCAGTGTGACACTTATCATAGTCTATATAGGTCTTATCATAGCGCTGAAAGGATTCGCCACCTCGGCAACCAACGGTGCCGGCGGTGTGGGCGGAACATTCGCCCCGTCGCTTTATGTGGGCTGCATGGCAGGATTCTTTTTCGCTTATCTGCTCAACAACCTGTTTCCCGGACTGGATTTGTCGGTCAAGAACTTCGCGCTGATGGGAATGGCCGGGGTGATGTCGGGCGTGATGCATGCGCCTTTGATGGGCATCTTCCTCACGGCCGAGATGACCGGAGGTTATGAGCTGTTCCTCCCCCTGCTGATAGTCTCAGCCATATCGTACGGGACAATCAAGATTTTCGAGCCGTATTCCATCTACACCATGCGTCTCGCACGTCGTGGCGAGCTGCTCACCCACCACAAGGACAAGGCCGTGCTGACGTTGCTGAAGATGAATTCGGTTATCGAGACCGATTTTCTGTCGGTAAAGGCCGACATGAATCTGCGGCAGATGGTCGATACAATCTCGAAGTCAAGCCGCAATCTGTTCCCCGTGCTTGATGACGACAGCCATCTGATAGGGGTGGTGCTTCTTGACGACATACGTAACATCATGTTCCGTCCGGACCTGTATAAGCGCATGTATGTGAGCCGGTTCATGGCCATGCCGCCGGCCAAGCTGTGCATCGGCGACTCTATGGACCACGTGATGAAGACCTTCGACGATACCGGCGCCTGGAATCTGCCTGTGGTCGATGCCGACGGAAAATATGTAGGTTTTGTTTCCAAATCAAAGATTTTCAATTCTTATCGCCGCGTGCTGCGGCACTATTCGGAGGATTGATACTCCGTGCTTCACGATTCCACGTTTGTGTATTGTGTAATCAAATCCATTGTTGACATATTATGATTGAATATATATCAGGCAGCATAGCCGAGCTGACTCCGACCTACGTGATTGTGGACAATCATGGCATCGGGTATGAAATGAATATCTCTCTGACCACATTCAGCGAGCTGGAGAACAAGAAAGAGGTGCGTCTGCTGGCGCATGAGGTGATACGCGAGGATGCGCATGTGCTTTTCGGATTCTCCACTGCGCGTGAGCGTGCTCTGTTCCGTCTGCTCATAGGTGTGAGCGGGGTGGGGGCAAATACCGCGCGTATGCTGCTGTCTTCAGCCTCACCGGCTGAACTGGAGATGGTTATAACGTCGGGTGATGTGAAACGCCTCAAGGCTGTCAAGGGCGTGGGTGCAAAAACCGCCGAACGTGTAATTGTTGACTTGCGCGATAAAATAAAACCGGCCGGCGATACGTTAGTATTAGAGCAAACGCCTGCTTCCGAGGCATTCGATGAGGCTCTTGCGGCCCTGACCATGCTTGGCTTTGCCAAACCTCAGAGCCAGAAGGTGCTTACGAAGCTTTTTGCCGACGATCCGTCGCTTAAAGTGGAGAAAGCTATAAAGAAAGCGCTTACCATGCTTTGACCTGCGAGGGGAGGATATGCCGGAGAAGCCGTCTGTAAGGATGGACATTATGCGTTGCAACCAACAGACATGCCGATTAAGACGCTGCGCAATAATAGAATATGGAAAAAGTTGATGCTGCTGTCGGGAGCCGTTGCGCTGCTGACAGCCACTTCATTCTATGCCATTGCCCAGATTGCCGGTGGTGCAACCCCGCTGGCTCCGTCTACACTTACACCTCCGCCAATGTATCCCGGTGTACCGGTGCCGCTGAATCCGGCCGACAGCATAATGATGCCGTTCCCTGTGCAGCAGACCGTCCCGGCAACGTATGAGGACCTGATGGAGGATCAGTTTGCCGCAGACCTCTCCACACCGTCAAACATCACCACAGTGGCTGAGTTCGACCCTGTAACAGGCTTCTATGTGATACGAACAAAGCTGGGTGACACGGAGATTACCACCCCGTTCATGCTTTCAAAAAAGCAGTACGACAACTGGCAGCTTCGCAAGTCACTTCAGGAATACTATCAGGAAAAGAATCAGGAACTTAAAGACAACAAGCAGAAGGAGCCGTTCAATATTTTCGACATGAACTTCGCCTACGGGCCTCTGGAGAAAATATTCGGCCCCGGTGGCGTGTCGTTGAAAACACAAGGATCGGTGCAGATAAGGATGGGTATGAAGTCGAACAAGACAGACAACCCTTCGCTTGCGCTGGATTCACGCAGAAAGACATTTTTTGACTTCGAACAGAAGATTCAGGCCAACATCGGAGCCTCTGTGGGCGACCGCCTTAAGTTCGACATGACCTACAACACCGACGCTACTTTTGAATTCGATTCAAAAAATATCAAGCTCGGTTATGAGGGGAAAGAGGACGACATTGTCAAGAGCATCGAGGCCGGTAACGTGTCGATGACAACCGGGTCGTCGCTCATACGCGGATCAACGGCGTTGTTCGGTGTAAAGACACAGCTTCAGTTCGGCAAACTGACAGTCACCGGGCTGGTGTCGCAGCAGAATTCGGAGTCAAAATCAGTCAACACCAAGGGCGGGGCACAGGCAACAGAGTTTTCGGTGAATGTTGACCAGTACGATCAGAACCGACACTTCTTCCTTTCGCAGTATTTTTATGAGAACTACGACCAGTTCGCATCCAAGCTGCCGTTTGTTTCGTCGGGCATCAACATCACCCGTGTGGAGGTGTGGGTGACCAACAAGAGCGGCCGTTACGAGCAGGCACGCAACGTTGTGGCGTTCACCGACCTCGGCGAAAACAAGAATCTGGCCAACAGCTACTGGATTCCGTCGGCAGCCGTTCCCGTGCCGAACAACAATTCAAACAATCTGCTCAGCACCATCAAGGAGCAGTATCCCGACGCCCGCAACATCAACACTGTCACACAGGCTTTGTCTCCTTTGGCAGCATACGGCATCGAGGGTGGCCGAGATTATGAAAAAATTGAGAGCGCCCGTCTGCTCAACAGCAATGAGTACACCCTGAATTCAACACTCGGCTATATCTCCATTAAGTCGCAGCTCAATGCTGACGAGGTTCTCGGTGTGGCGTTCCAGTACACTTACAATGGTCAGGTGTATCAGGTGGGTGAGTTCTCGAGCGACATCACCACCACATCCCAGTCGCTTTATGTGAAGATGCTCAAAAGCACCACCACAGATCCCAAGATGCCGATGTGGCGCCTGATGATGAAAAACGTTTATTCGCTCGGTGCGTATCAGGTGCAGAAGCAGAATTTCCGGCTCAATATCAAGTATCTGAGCGATACCACCGGAACCCAGATCAACTATCTCCCTGTCCCGGGTCTCAATAATCTCAGCTTGTTGCAGGTGCTCGGTCTCGACCGCATAGACTCTAACGAGCAGAGCAACCCCGACGGATTTTTTGATTTTATCGAAGGCTATACTATCATTGCATCCACAGGCAAAATTATCTTTCCTGTCGCAGAGCCGTTCGGCTCCTATCTTGAGAAGAAAATAAACAATCCCGCCATTGCGCAGAACTATGTGTACAAGGAACTGTACGACTCCACTCAGGTGGTGGCCCGTCAGTTCTCCGACAAGAACAAGTTCATACTGGCTGGTTCATATCAGGCATCTTCCGGCTCTCAGATACGCCTTAACGCCATGAACGTGCCGCGCGGATCTGTGGTTGTTATGGCCGGGGGCGTGCAGCTTGTGGAGAATTCCGACTATACCGTCGATTATGCCATGGGTATCGTGACGATAACCAACCAGAGCATCATCGATTCGGGGCAGAGCATCAGTGTCACTCTGGAAAACCAGAGCCTTTTCTCCATGCAGAGGAAAACACTGCTCGGACTTGACCTCCAGTATGCTGTCAACAAGAACTTCAATATCGGTGCCACCATCATGCATTTCTCGGAAAAGGCTTTGACCGAGAAGGTGAACATCGGCGACGAGACTATCAACAACTCTATTTTCGGGTTCAATCTGTCGTACAACACCAAGTTCATGTGGCTTACCAATCTGTTGAACAAGATACCTACCGTCAATGCCACAGCGCCGTCTACGCTCAACCTCACGGCGGAGTATGCCCGTCTGGTGCCTCATAAGCAGAAGGCCGGTTCGTCGAAGGGGAGCTCGTATGTGGACGATTTCGAGACATCGCAGACCGGTATCGACCTGCGTTCACCTTATTCATGGTTCCTGGCATCAACACCTTACGACAGCGGTAAAAACGCACTGTTTCCCGAGGCGGCATTGAGCAACAATGTGGATTACGGCAAGAACCGCGCGTTGCTCAACTGGTATTACATTGACCGCATGTTCACCGAGCGAAATTCATCGCTTGCGCCGGGCTATATCAAGAATGATTTCAAACAGCAGTCAAACCCGTATGTACGCGAAGTCACCTCGCAGGAGATATTCCCCGGACGCGAACTGACCTATGGTGAATCTAACGTGATCCAGACGCTCAACCTCTCGTTCTATCCCACAGAACGCGGTCCCTATAACCTCGATGCCGACAATATCGACGAAAACGGCAACCTGCTCAATCCCGAGCGCAGGTGGGGTGGCATCATGCGCCGTATGGACAATACGAACTTCGAACAGTCGAACATAGAATACGTGCAGTTCTGGCTGCTCAATCCCTTCCTTGATCCGGAGAATCCCAACTATGATGGCGGTGACCTCTACCTGAATTTCGGTGAGATTTCCGAGGATATTCTCAAGGACGGCCTGAAATCATATGAAAACGGCATTCCCTACGACGGGAACGACCAGTTCCTTCAGAACACCGTGTGGGGACGTGTCTCCTCGCAGAATTCACTGACATATTCGTTCGACAATAATTCCGGCTCACGTGCAGTGCAGGACGTAGGTCTCGACGGCCTGCCCAATGAAAGCGAGTTCACATTCGACAGTTACCGTAGTTATCTCGACAAGCTGCGCACTAAACTGTCGGCAGCTGCCATTGAGCGCATGCAGTCCGACATATTCTCGCCGTTCAACGATCCCGCCGGCGACAATTATCACTTCTTCCGCGGATACGACTATGACGACATGCGTCTCGACATCCTACAGCGCTACAAGCATTACAATGGCGTTGAGGGCAACTCCCTTTCGCCCGAAGAGGCTGCCGACCCGCTGTACCAGAGTGCGCGCAGCGTGCCGGATGTGGAGGATATCAATCAGGACAATACTCTCAACGAGTACGAGCGCTACTTCCAGTACAAGGTATCCATCCGTCCGGAGGACCTCGTTGTCGGGAAGAATTTCATCACCGACAAGCAGACGTCGGTGGTTCTGACCCGTGACGGCCAGGAACAGCAGACCGAGTGGTATCAGTTTAAAATTCCCCTGAGCGCCTATGAGAAAATCGTTGGATCTATCAACGATTTCTCCACCATTCGTTTTGCCCGCATGTTTCTGACCGGATTCAAGCAGGTGACCCACTTGCGTTTCGCCACCCTTGAACTGGTGCGTGGCGAATGGCGCACATATGATTTCAACCTCAACACCCGTGGTGACCTGCCTGCCGAAGGTGATCTGGATGTGTCGGTGGTAAACATCGAGGAAAACGCCGACCGTGAGCCGGTGAACTATGTGCTGCCTCCCGGTGTGACACGTATTGTGGATCCCGGGCAGTCGCAGATAACTCAGCTCAACGAGCAGTCCATGTCAATGAAGGTGACCGGGCTCCAGGCCGGCGACGGGCGCGGGGTATATCGCGACACCCAGCATGACCTGCGCAACTATAAGCGCCTGCAGATGTGGGCACATGCTGAGCGGCTTATCGACGATGTGACCAATCTGCGTTCCGGCGAGCTGTCGATGTTTATCCGTATCGGTACGGACGTCAAGAGCAATTTCTATGAATATGAGATTCCGCTGGTGCTGACGCCTCACGGACGTTACAACAACTGGCTTGAAACGGACCGCGACAAGGTGTGGCCCATCGAGAACTTCATGGACCTGAAACTGCAGAATCTTGTCAACCTCAAAAAAGAGCGAAACAAAGCCAAAGCGCAGGAGGGAAGCAACGTGGGTTATGCCACACTCTACACCGCCCGTGACCCGGACAACGAACGCAACCGCATGGCTGTGATGGGCAACCCCTCGCTGAGTGACATACGTGTGATGCTCGTGGGTGTGCGCAATAACTCTAATGTTGTCAAGGACGGTATCGTATGGGTGAACGAACTGAAGGTAACCGACTTTGATGAAGAGGGTGGATGGGCAGCCAAGGCCAACGTGAACCTGGGCCTTTCCGATGTGGCCACATTCAATTTCGGCACGCATATAGAGACATCCGGTTTCGGAAACGTGGATCAGGGCCTAAATGCACGCCGGATGGACGACTATCACCAGTACAACTTTGCCGTGCAGGCCGACCTGGGGCGCTTCCTCCCTGAGAAGGTCAAGCTCCGCGCGCCGATTTATTATTCATATTCTAAAGAAAAAACCACCCCGAAATACAATCCTCTCGACCAGGACGTGCTGCTCAAGGATGCCCTTGACGAAGCCGCCGACAAGCATGAGCGCGATTCAATCAGCGCCTATGCCGTGGAGCAGAACACGGTCAAGAGTTTCTCCATTTCCGGCCTGAAGTTCGATGTGACGAGCAAGCGTCCCATGCCGTGGGACCCCTCGAACTTCACATTCAACTTCTCGTTCAACAAGCAGACGCGAGTAAATCCCACGACGGAGTATGAATATACCAACGACTACCGCGGGTCGCTGGCCTATAATTATTCGCCGATGATCAAGGGCTTCAAGCCCTTCGGCGGCATAAAGTCGAAGAACAAGAACCTGCGTTTCCTGCGCGAATGGGAACTGAACTATCTGCCAAACAATATCTCCTTCCTCACCAACATGAGCAGATATTATTACGAGCAGCAGACCCGTTCGGAAACCGACGTCATGTTCCAGCTTCCTGTCTCTGTCAGCAAGAACTTCCTTTGGGACCGTCAGCTGCAGGTCACCTGGAATCTCACCAAATCGCTTAACCTTTCGTTCACCTCCAACACGTCCGCACGCATTGAGGAGACTGTCGGAGCCGTGAACCGCAAGCTGTTCCCTGACCGCTACAAAGAGTGGAAGGACACCGTGTGGCAGTCCATTCTGTCGCTTGGCACACCGTGGAGCTATAACCAGAATTTTGTGGCTACCTACCGTGCGCCCTTCAACCGCATTCCTGTGCTCGATTTCCTCACGGCGTCGGCATCCTATAACGCTACTTACCGTTGGGATCGCGGAGCTGAGGTGGATGGCGTGTCGATGGGCAACACCATCGCCAACCAGTCGTCGTTCAACGTTGACGGACGCATCAACTTCGAAAGCCTCTATAACAAGATTCCGTTTGTGAAGGATGTGAACAAGCGGTTCAGCAACACGCGGCGCAACACTCCCGAGAAAAAGCCCAAGCGGTTTGAGCGCACGTTCAAACTGAATCCGGACACCTCCTTCGTGATAAAGCACAACCTGCGTACACGCAAGGTGAAAGTGACCGCCAAGCTGGCCGACGGCAAGCCGTTCGTGATGAAACACCGTGTGGTGGATGCCAACAGCATCGAGATTCTCACCCGGAGCGACAAGGATGTGAAATTCACCATCGAGGAAATCCTCAAGGAGGATAAGTCGATATGGCGCCAGATAGGGGAGTATTCACTCCGACTGGCCATGAGTCCGCGGTCTGCGGCCGTGCGGTGGAAGCGCACCAAAACGTTGTCCCTGCCTTTGTTCCGCAATGAAATCGGCGATGTATTCGGGCAGAGCACACACTATGGCCCCATGTCGCCCGGTCTGGATTTTGCATTCGGTTTCACCGGAGAGGATTATATCTACAAAGCCAAGGAGCGTGGCTGGCTTATATGCGATGACGGCCAGACATCCCCGGCAATGTGGTCCGTAGGCAACGAGCTTAACATCGAGCTACAGCTTGAACCGATAAAGGGCCTGAAAATCCAGCTTACGTCCAACCGCACAGATAACCGCACAAGTCAGGTGCAGTTCATGTATGCCGACATGCCGGTAAGTCTGTCCGGCTCATATACCAAGACGCATGTAGCGCTGAAAACCGCACTCGGGTCATCAAAGGCTGAGGATGGCTACTACAGTCAGGCGTTCCAGAATTTCATCGACTATATTCCTGTGATTGCGGGGCGCGTGCAGGACCAGTATGCCGGTGCCACTTATCCCTCAACAGGATTCATGCGCGACAATCCGCATGCCGGTATGCCGTTCGACCCACAGGTAGGGGGTGTGTCGGAAACTTCGTCGGATGTGTTGATTCCGGCTTTCATCGCGGCATACACCGGTTCGAATCCCACAAAACAGTATCTGGATCCGTTCCCGTCGTTCGCCCATGTGCTGCCCAACTGGCGTGTCACCTACGACGGCCTGATAAACCTGGGTAACATGCGCAAGTATCTCAAATCGTTTACGCTTAGCCATGCATACCAATGCACATATTCGGTGGGCAGCTATTCGTCTTATCTGAACTGGCTGAGTGCCGGCGACAACATCGGTTTCACACTTGACGAACTTACCGGCTCACCGATTCCTTCGTCGCCATATAACATCTCATCAGTGTCGATTACCGAACGTTTCGCGCCGCTCATCGGCTTCAATGCCACACTCCGCAACGACCTGCAGGTGAATGCCGAATGGCGTGACCAGCGTACCCTTACTCTGAACAGTTCTGCCGGGCAGATGGTGGAGGCCACTACCCGTGGACTTACCGTCGGTCTGGGATACAAGATTGTAGGTTTCAATACGATTCTGAAAATGCGCGGTTCGCAGAAAGGTGTGAGCAACGACCTGACAATAAACGCTGATATCTCGTTGCAGAACACTCAGGCGCTAATCCGGCGCATTGAATCGAATTATACGCAGCCTACCTCGGGGACGCGTACGTTTACCATCAATTTCAATGCCAGCTATATTCTTAGCCGCCGCCTGACCCTGGCAGCCTATTTCGACCATCAGGTCAACACCCCTCTGGTAAGCACATCAGCATATCCCACAAGTAATTCGTCCTACGGATTATCGTTGAATCTGAATCTTGCGCGGTGACGGATCTGTCCGCTTTATGGTAAATGACGCTAATTATACGTTGTATTCCGAAAACATTAACCCACCTTAAAGTGTTAAAATTTCAAATGATATTGCAGCTCAACCAGACAGGCACAATACGTTTTTAAACTGAACAATAACTTAAAACATTACGATAATGACACGTGACAACAATGAGGACCGGCCGAGCATGGTTCCCTCGACAATGAGAGTGGTTTTCGGGATAATAATGATAATCGTCTATGTAGGTATGGGAGTATTGCTCCTTATCAACTATTTCCAGTGGAACACTCTGGTGCTGACATGGTTGCGCTGGATCGGCGGAATTATGTTCATCCTCTACGGCATCTGGAGGGGGATACGTCAGTTCTGGGGCATAGACTCGTCATTATGACAAGGCGCCGTGTAGCCCCGGCGTAGGTAGGTCGTGTTTTATCTCCGGGATTTGCAGTTTGACAATTTTTAGTAGTTGTGTCCTGCAAATTTCACACTAAAATGTAAAATGTTAATTTAACATTGACTATCTTTGCTTTTGAAACGGTGGGGTGCGTGCACCGGCTCCGTTTCAAAGGCAATTTATCTATAATCAGGATTATGAAAAAATCAGGATTCTTGGCACTTGCAATGCTCGCCATGCTTGCCGCCGGATGTCACGGCACGGGGAAGCGGGAGGCTCCCAAAGGAAATTCATCGACATCGGGCACTTGCGTGGTGGCGTGTGATGCATCCTTTGAGAATGTGATGCAGCAGGAGATAGAAGTATTCGAATACATTTATCCGAATGCGTCCATCCTGTCCCGCTACATGGATGAGAAATCGTGTGTGGATTCATTGCTTTTCGGTAGTGCGCGTGTAGCCGTCATTGGGCATGAATTGTCGAATGAGCAGATCAAATTCCTGCGTGATAAAAAACACTTTGCAAAAACGAAGAAAATCGCCGTTGATGCTGTCGCTGTCATTGTGAATCCGGATAATCCGGTAGAGAACCTTTCGGTAAGCGATCTGCGCGAGATTCTTACAGGAAAGCTGACCGAATGGAACAGTGTCTATCCATCAAATCTTGGCAAGATTCAGGTGATTTTTGACCACAACGGTTCGTCGGTTGTGAAATATGTGGCCGACAGTGTGCTCAACGGAGAGCCTTATGCTTCGAATGTATATGCTGCCAACTCAATGGAGGCAGTGTTTGATGCGGTGAAGAACCGCCGCAACGCCATCGGTCTTGTTGGTGTAAGCTGGATATCCTCGGATCTTAAAACAACCGACATGACAGCGGAACAGCGCGTAAAGACGCTTGAAGTGGATGATACCACAGCCACTTCATTTACCGATGAAGTGAAGGTGCTTGGTATCAACCGAAACAACTCACTTGTTGCCTACAAGCCTTATCAGGCGTACATATTTGATGGAAGCTATCCGCTTTACAGGTCTATATACATGGTTAACACCGGAGCTTCCGGCTCGTTGGCCAACGGTTTTTATGCGTTTGTCACCTCGTTCCGGGGGCAGAAGCTGATGATGAGCACAGGCGTTCTGCCTGCTACGGTTCATCACAGGATGGTGTCTGTGGACTGACAAACTTGCCGCTGAGATTTTGAATTGAAAAATATTAAACAATAACGCTTTAAACATACGACGTTAAATCAATTATGAAAGCAAAACTTTTATTTTCCCTGCTTGTGGGAGGCGCATTGAGCCTTTCAGCCCAGGGCTTCAAGGACGGTGTGGAATATTACCGCGCCGACCAGCCCGAAGAAGCAAAGATTATCCTTACCAACACCTTGAACGCTGCAGGCACAGATCAGGCCACCGCTTACTATTATCTTGGCCAGATTGATCTCAAGAACGGCGACAAGGCAGCTGCCAAAGCCAATTTTGATAAAGGTATTGCAGCAAATGCAGAAAATGGCTACAACTATGTCGGCCTCGGTGCCCTCGAACTCGCCAACGGCAATGCATCGGCAGCATCCGATTACTTCAAGGATGCCAAAAAATTCGGCAAGAAAGATGCTGATCTGCTCACCGAGGTAGCCCGCGCTTATTTCGTGGCCGACCCTGTGAAATACAACAAAGAGGTTAATAAATGGCTTGCCGATGCCAAAAAGGCTGTAAAGAATGCTCCGGCGCCCGCAATTCTTGAAGGCGACCGTCTTGCCGGCACAAATGTAGGCGATGCTGCCGGATGGTATGAAATGGCAGCCCAGTTCGACACCAAGCTTGAGCACCCTGAGGCATATGTGAAATATGCGCGTGTGTATTTCCCTGTGAACCCCACATATGCCATTGATAAGCTCAAGGCTCTTCTTGAGGCCCAGCCCAATTCCGCTCTTGCACAGCGTGAGCTTGCCGAAAAATATTACGACAACAACCAGCTCACCATGGCTGCCGAGCAGTATGAGAAGTACATTCTAAACCCCAACCACTTCAAGAAGGACAAACAGCGTCTGGTGGGACTTATGTTCTTTGCAAAACGCTATCCTGAAAGCTACAATCTCGCAAGTGAGATTCTGCGTGAAGAGCCCGACAATCATTTCATGCAGCGTCTGCAGTTCTACAACAAGAAAGCGCTCGGTGAGAATGAGGCTGCCAAGGCAGCTGCCGAGACATTGTTCGCAAATGCCGGGGCTCAGATCAACTCGCAGGACTACATTCAGTACGGCGAACTGCTTCAGGACATGGGAAGTGACACAGCCGCCGTCGAGATGTATGAGAAGGCTGTTGCACTCTCGCCCGATAAGACATCTCTCCTCAAGGACCTGAGCGGGGCTTACAGCAGCGCCAAGATGTATGACAAAGCAGCCGACACAATGGCTAAGTTTATTGATTCGGAAGGTGAGAATGCCAACCCCAACGACGTTCTCGGACTTGCACGCCGCTATCAGAATCTCGCCATCTCCTATATGGAGACAGACTCCGTTGCATCGCTGGCAGCTGCCGACAAGGCTCTTGCCACCATCAACAAGGTTATCGAGAAAATCAGCGACAATCCGCTGGTGCTCAACACCAAGAGCGACATCCTTCGCGTGAAAGCCCGCGGTGTTATCACCCCCGAGGTGATTGCAGCCGATGAGGTGACCCTCGGTGTGCTCGATTCCGATCCTGCAAACCTTGAGAAGCGCAAGAATATCTATCGCGCCATCTACACCCGCATGGGCAACTATTACCTGACAAACAAGGACACCGACAAGGCCAAAGAGTATTTTGAAAAGTTCTATCAAATCGAACCTTCTGAAGAACTCCGCACATTTATCGACGGTCTTGGAACTCCTGCGAAATAATCAGTTTACTCCGGACATATGTTGAGTCCGGGAAGTTATTACCGAATCTCCGGCATTCATCAATAATGTATGCCGGAGATTTCATTGATACTTCCGTACCTAATTCTGAGTAAGGTCAGTAAGGTCAGGCCATACAAGTATTAACATTTATTAAACATCAGCCGATAAGGCCAGCAGGCGCATTGACCGTATTAGAAAACGTGGCTGATGTCATAACCAATGAAAACACATCACGAAAAAATTTTACTATGTCAGAATCGCTAATCAACGAAGCAAATGCAGGCTTTACACTGGCTGAGGCTATTGCTGAGGCTAACCGTTGCCTTAACTGTGCTGTTCCGCAGTGTAAAAAGCATTGCCCCATCTCGAATGATATTCCGGACTGGATTCATGAATTTGCCAGAGGTAATTTCGGCAATGCCATGTCTATTATAAACGCCAAGAGCAATCTGCCTGCAGTTTGCGGCAGGGTTTGTGCACATGAACGCCAGTGCGAGGGGAACTGCATACTCGGTAAGAAGGGAGCACCGGTGCGTATAGGGAAGCTGGAACGTTTTTTGGCAGACTTTGATTCCGAAATGGGAGTCAGCCACGACCGTCTTGTCCCCAAGACGCGTGGATCAGTGGCCGTAATCGGAAGTGGACCGGCCGGACTGACCGTTGCCGGAGAACTTGCCCGGCATGGATTCGAGGTGGACATTTATGAAATGGAAACGAGCGCAGGCGGTGTGCTTATGTTCGGCATCCCGGAATACCGGTTGCCTAAAGCCGTAGTAAGCCGTGAAATAAAGAAAATAACCGAACTCGGAGTGCGCATCAACTGTGGTGTGACCATCGGCAAAGACATGACAATAGATGATCTTTTCGCCAAAGGTTACGACGCTATTTTTATGGGCACCGGTACAGGCAAACCCAAAACGCTTCCTATTCCGGGGTCAGATAATAATGCAGTGCGTCAGGCCATCTATTTCCTTCGCAGAGTCAGTCTGTATAATTCCGGGCTGATTAGTCGTGAAGAGGTGCCAGTCAAGGCCGGCGACAAGGTATTTGTAATCGGATGCGGCAATACGGCCATTGATGCCGCCCGCACTGCCATGCGGCTTGAGGCATCGGAGGTGTCTATCGTGTATCATCGTGACATTGACAGGATGAAGGCATTGCGCGCCGAGTATGATGATGCTGTTGCCGAGGGCGTGAAGTTCCTCTGGAATACGTCGATTGTAGATATACACAGTGACAACGGCATTCTTGATGCTGTCACTCTTGATTGCAATGGCGAAAGGACGGTAGTGCCGGCCGATAAGGTGATTCTTGCCGTAGGCAGTCAGCCGGCCGCTCGTATCGTGTCGACCACCGAAGGTATTGACGTGGATGAGAGCGGCTATGTGCTCACTCGCGATGAACCATACGGGATGACCACCCGCAAGGGAGTGTTTGCCGGCGGAGATGTCACCAATCGTCCTGCCACGGTGGTGCATGCCATGCAGGACGCACGCAATGTTGCCCATGGCATCGAGCAGTACGTTGATGCCGTCAGAATCTTCGAAAAAATCAACATGAAATTGTAATGGTGATTTAGCCAGATGTTTTCTATCCTCTAAACGCACTCTTATGAAAAGATATAGGAGTGCGTTTTTGATTGAATCTGAATGCCGCTATTTTTTGCAGCTGTCTGCATCCTCGTCGGGCAATAATAATTTGCTAAAGGCAAAATAAAATCTCCATTTGTCTGAATATCAAACAAATGGAGATTTATATTGGTGGTCCCATTGGGATATGTTTTACACTATCTATTCTTTTGAAAATTAAGGATTTATAAAATTGGTACAAATTAAAATGTACCAGAGATTTGTACCAAATGTACCTATCTAAAAGAGGCCGATTTTACCCAATTTTTAAGGCAATTCGAGAAGATGCTCAAATTTAACAATTATTTTACAAATATAGCCCAATTAAACAATATTTAACATTGAGCAAGGGCGGCTTCTGCTATGGAAACGCCCGAAAGACCGGAAGAGTTCGCACTCCGTGGTGGGGGTAAATCAGGGCTATTTGGAGGCTTGCCGAAGGGGTCCGAAGAGGTGGCGAAAAAGGTGGCGCACATAGGCCGAAAAAGTGGCGGAAAAGGTGTCTGTGAAGGTGTCCCCAAAAGTGTCCCCAAAGGTGTCCGAAGAAGTGTCCCCAGGGGTGTCTGTAAAAGTGTCAGTATCAGTGTCGGTAGATGTGTCTGAACAGGTGTCCGAAAAGGTGGCGGAAGAAGTGGCTGGAAAGGTGTCGGTGAAGGTGGCTGAAAAGGTGGCGCACATACCCCCGAAAAGCGGCAGTTTTAAGCCTCAGTGACGCACGATCGCAAGAGACTCGCCAAAGGGAGAAGTCTAAGCCCGTTCCTCTCTTTTTCCCTCCTGTCAAAATTACTTATGGCGCAGTCCGGCGACGGTAATATCGCCATAGGCAATAAGCTCCTTGCCAACCAAGCACGAGCAGCCGCACGGCAAGCCGGAACAATACCGGCACTGCCCAGCGTATTAACCGCAGGGCAAGCGAGAGCAGCCATCGGATAAGGCGGATAAGTAATACCGCGATTATCACTACGGGCAACAGATATATTATCAATAGAAGCTGAAACATAGTCAGAGATATTATGATGTTATGACTGTCCGACAATGTTACTGTCACATAGCTGGACTATCGCACGAAGCGACGCTTCAAGTATGTAAATATACTAATTTTCAACGACATATGCAAGAAATCAAGCAATTGTTTTATCATTTAATACCCTGATAATCCGATAATAATATGCTTGTTCCATCTCATTATGGCTGTATCTAATTATATATTGAAAATGATATGATGTAATCGTTTTGGGGATAAACGAGCCATCGGATAATGTGAATATCATATACCGCGATTATGCGAGTATCCGATAATCGGCACCCGTGATATTTCGGATAGTGATACAAGGATTATGTTCGGAATTTGTGTGTTAGCACTCCCGGCGTGCTAACTTCGCCGCCAGAAGGCGAGGTTGAGAAAGACCCCGGGGCAACCGCGCAACGGGTGCAGAATTTGTCGAGCAAGTTGTACTTTTCCCCGGATAAAACTGCGTTTTACCGATGAAAAGTAACTTGCCGCCCGTTCCGTCCGGGGCAAATCAGCTCGCGACTCGCCGATTTTTAATCACTTGAATCATGGAGAAGAGAACCAACAGAATAGAGATACTATTCACCGACACGGAGCTTGAACGGCTCAAAGAGAGGGCCAAGGGCTTCAGCAGCATAAGCTCATATATCCGTCTGGCAATAGCGGAGTTTTCCGACAGGGATATGAAGAGCCGTATGGATGCCGTCGAGCTTATGACCGCTTTCTACCGCAGATATAAAGACGAACTCGGCTGGGCCGGCGGCAATCTCAACCAGGCCATGAAACGGGCCAACGAGCTTTCGGTGGCCGGGCTGTTGAGCGAGGCATATTATAAAGAGGTGTTGCTGCCGTCCATACAACAGATAAAGGGAGCGATAGATAAAATGATAGCAGAACACTCCGATATTGTGAGCATGACAGTACGCGGTATCCTGAGAAACAGAAAGTAACAGTGTGGAATAACTGCATAATACGATACTCCGATTTTGTGACAGTCTGATATTCTCTTGCCACGGCAAGCGATAAAGCCATAGAGAGATAACAACATGATAGCGACAATACTTCCTTCAAGCACAACCTTCCATGCCGTAGGCTACAACGAGCGGAAGGTGGCAAAGGGTGTGGCACACCTGCTGGAGATAAAAAATTTCGGGCCGGTCGAGGCGATGGAGCGTCCGACTCCTGACGACCTCGCCGCGTATCTTGAAAGCTACTCGGCCAGAAACACGAGAATCCACAAGGCGCAGTTTCATATAGCCTTCTCCTGCAAGGGGCATGAGAACACAGAGCGGGAGCTTCTGGACTTCGCGCACGAGTATCTGCGGCAGATGGGTTACAGCGAACCCGGCCAGCCGTTGCTTGTTTACGGCCATACCGACACAGACAACACGCATATCCATGTGATAACCTCGCGTGTCGCACCCGACGGCAGGAAGATAGACCACAGCCACGAGCGCGTGAGGTCGCAGCGCGTTATCGACAGGATATTGGGGAACGATGCCCGAGAGAAAGCCCGTCAGGACATGGAGGCAGCCCTGGACTACAAATTCGCCTCGATCACACAGTTCAAGGCTCTTATGAACTCCCTCGGATATGAATGTTACGAGAACGACGGGATGGTGTCGATAAAGCGTGGCGGCGCGGTGTGCCTTGACGTGCGGTTGGAGGAGATAAGCCGCCATTTCCGGGAAACTACATTTGACAGACAGCGCAGGCGGCAGCTCAGGGCTCTGTTCTCCAAATACCGGGACTTGACGGCCAACAGCAGGGAGCTTGCAGAGGAAATGAGGCGTAAATTCGGCATCGAGCTTGTGTTTTTCGGCAAATCCGATTCTCCATACGGCTACATGATAATCGACCACAACAAGAAATCGGTAATCAACGGCGGCAAGATATATCCGATAAAGGAACTGCTTGACTTCTCGACAGCCGATGAACGATTCTCGCGAATTGAGGCGCAAATAGACACCCTGCTTGCAGACAACCCCAAAATGACGATTCCGGAACTTAACGGTATTCTCTCTCGACAGTACCGCGCATATGTCAAAGGTGGATGTCTGCACCGCAATGGAGAGCCCCGGCAGCTCCGGCCCCATATGTGGGAAGCGTTGAAGCGGAACAACCGTATCCGCTGGGTCGAATCGTTCTCCCCGGCCACCGAAGCCGAGCGAGACTTTTTGTGCGGCATAGGCAGGATTACGGTTCCGCACCTTGTGGATATTTCAAGTCCTCGAAGCGCGGCATACGGCAACAGGGTTCTTGATCTTAAAGAGATATTTGACAACGGCACCGGGTATATACCCCGGCGGATATTCCGCGATGCCGGCTTTTCAATCCGTGACATAGACGGCTCCACCTACGCTGTTGACCTGAAAGCCCATGTGCTTATAAACCTCGTGTCCGAAGGCTTCGACACAAAGAGGCTGCAATACCGGAAGAATACGCTTGGACGGAAACAGGATGCCTTGTCACCCCGCAAGGGCAATTCCGGAATAAGGCAGATTCGCGATGCCGGAGCCGGCAGGGGCGACAACCGGGAGTGGGAGGTCGGCTACAAAGGCGACTATGACCGCATAGACGAAGATACCTCAATGAAACGCTGACGGACAACTGCGACTTCTATCCGGTGACACACGGTGCGCCATGACGGTGCTATCATATAATCCGATGACATTTTCAACACATTATCCCGTCATCGGATAATGAAAAATGTTCGGAATTTCCAATTTAGCAATCGCCCCGTGATAATTTTGCCGCAAACCAACCGCCAGTCTCAAAATGGACCAGACCTGTATAATCACATTCGCCAACCAGAAAGGGGGTGTCGGCAAGACCACCCTCTGCGCCCTTTTCGCGAGCTATCTCGTCAGCAAGGGTCACAGTGTGGCGGTGTTCGACACCGACCCCCAGCAATCAATCGTGAAGAAGCGGACCTCCGATTCTGCCGCATACGCCGGGATGCCTCTGCCTTACAACATATATCCCTTCAGCCTCACCAACGAACAGGCGTTGCTCTCCCTCATAGGCAACCTGCGCAACGCCGGGAGCGCCGATTTTGTACTTTTCGATTCCGCAGGGAGCCTGACCGACCAGGCGTTACTGGCTCTTTTCGCCAACTCCGACTACCTGCTCACCCCGTTCCACTACGACAACCTGAGCGTTCCCTCGACAGCCGTGTTCGTCGCCGTGGTGGTGGGTCTCAGGCGCAGCCTCGGAGACGCCATGACCGCCGTCCACTACATTATCCCCAATCTGGAGGAGCCGGGGGTTGGCACCCGTGAGGAAAAGGAGCTGTGGAAACTTGTCAACGAGAAATTCAGCGAGCACGTCCGCATTGCCCCTACGGTTTATAAACGTCAGGCCTTGCGCCGTTTCAGCACAATTTCCGATATGGACGGCCAGCTTCTCATAGTGTCACCGGCTTTCGACCACATATATAATGACATCACAGGAACACCAAACACAGAAGAATGAACCAGGAAACGAACTACCCCAAACTGGACGAGCTGCTTGGAGGTCTCGGAAACCTTGTGCCCGGCACATCCGCACCCATTCCGGATATGCCAGAAGCACAGGCTCCTCCGGCAGAGTCCCCGGCTGATGACGACTGGGAGCTTTTCAGACGCAATCTCGACCTGTATAATTTCAGGGAGCGCAAGGACGAACGTATGATATGCAGGCTCGACCGCGATCTTGCAGACTCGCTGGACGCCTGCGACATAGACCGAAAATGCCGATCCGATATAGTCAACGCGATAGTCAGGACATTCATAACACGGTATATCGACAGGCTCCGGCAGTACAAGAGAAACAACCGCTCGCTACTCGACATCACACAGTAACATCAATCATATTATGAGAAAGATAATCTGGAACGAAGAAATGCTGCGCACACTACGCGGACTGTTCCCGACAGCAACCAATGCATCCATAGCAGCACGGCTTGGCATAGGGACGAGGCTGGTCGCGGCAAAAGCCGCCGAACTCGGGCTTGAAAAAGTTTACGGAGTCCGACGCGCCGCAGCGACAAGGACGATACTTGAAAATTATGGGAACCACCCGTATTCCGAACTTTCACGCATGGCCGGTGTGTCGGTGCGGACAGTGATCCGCATAGCCGACCGCCACGGTCTGGCACGAGCCACCTCAGACTCCGCCGGATTCATCTCGACAAAGCGCAGGGAAATTATCAGGCGCGAGAGGCTGCGTATGCGCATAGGGCTTGACCCTGTTTCCAAAGTGAAAGTCACCGCCGACCGGAGGCGTGTATGCCTGCGCCACCGCCTCAAGCAATCGGGATATATCGTCGAGAGAGGCAGCGACATAATATATTTCACCCCCGGCAGTGCGAGAAGTACCCGGAGGGAAGACACGGGAACCTCGCTCGGTCTGGTATTCCGGCCATTACCGCAAACACATAATTCACAATACCATAATCTGCAAACAAAATGTTCGGAACAATACTGTCATATCTGACTGCCATACTTATATTGTACTATATAGGACTTATATGCCTCGACCTTTTCATAAAGCCGGCGGCCCTGCCGGAAGAGAGCGGTACACCCGAAGAGGCGGAGATAGACATATCCGGTGAAGCCGGGTCTTTCAAGGCCGTTGAAATCCTGCGTGACAGCCATTCCCCGAAAGCATCCGGCAAAAAAGCGGTGCCCGAAGCGACGCAAACGAGGGAGCCTGTGATGACAAACGGCATACCTGTGGATATGCTTGTCAACCGCGCCCGCAATATCTCTAAAACTGAGGATGTCGAACTCCTGGGTCTTGGCTTGATAGTTGCGAAATGTGAGGCTGCCGCATGATTGCGGCTCCGACCACCAATCTGACTTATCACTATGTAAACTTTTCTCAATTCGGCTTTATGACTATCTCCTTGTAATACTGCCTTTATCGCCCAAAGCTGTCTTTACCGCCCTGCATTGCCTTTACCGCCCGATAACTTTTTTCAAAAACGAATATCATCGCAAATGCAGAAGATTAAAACAAAATGCCTGAGGGCGTTGGCTCGTTTCAGCCGCTCAGGGTTCGCCCGCAAGGGCACGCTCGCGCTCGCCGCCGTGACCGTGGCCGTCGGCAACGCTATGGCCGCCAGCAAGGGTGCCGCAGGCTTCACGAAAGCCACGCAGGAGGTCAGCTCCTACCAGACCCCGGTTTCCAATCTTATGAAGGCAATCGCAGCCGTAATTGTCTTGGTAGGAGCTTTTAACGTCTATTTCAAGATGCAAAACGGCGACCAGGACGTGAAGAAAACCATCATGCTCACCATCGGCGGATGTATCGCGTTCATCGCCTTGAGTGAGGCGTTGCCCCTATTCTTCAAGTAGCCGGAAGCGGAAAACCATACATTCATGGCGGCATACAACGACGGCTACCCTGTTTTCAAAGGGTTACAGAAACCACTGGAGTTCATGGGAATCCGTGGACGCTTCCTGACGCTTGCGGCAGCGGCGATAGGCGTGTCATTCGTGGGATTCATCGTGTTCTCAATCGCGCTGGGGAAGCTCGCCGGGTTTGTCGCCATGCTTGTCATGGCCGCCGTCGGGCTGGTGACAATCTATGTCAAACAGCGCGGCGGACTCCACAACAAGAAACGTGACCGTGGAATTTTCATTTATCACAACCTGTTCAAACGCTGACAGATGGCAAAAACGCATAAAAAAGTCTTTGACGGCATATTCGCCCAACTGGAGGAAACGGACGGCGACGTTGTGCTGTTCGACGCCAAGGGCTCCCCCTCGGTGATATTCTCAATGACTAATCCGGTGCCGCGCCTATGCACCGACCCGGAGCGTTATATGCTCTTTCAGGATGTCCTCGCAAACATAGTGCAGACCCTCGGCGAAGGGTACGCCCTTCAGAAGCAGGACATATTCTGCCGCCAGAGCTACCACCACGAGATACCCGACGGCGCGGAATACCTGACACGCAGCTATTTCGCATACTTCGATGGACGCGGGTACACCGAGATAAAGACATATCTCATAATAACGCAGGAAGCTCCCAAAGGGCAGTTCGTACAGTACGACCCCAAGCGGTGGCTCGACTTTCATTCCAAGGTGTCAAAGGTGGACGACATACTTTCCGAGAAAGGTATCCGGCACCGCAGGCTCTCCAAGCCGGAGGTCGCCGAGTACATACACCGCTTCATGGCCTTACACTTCAGGCACGGGGCTTTCTCCATGACCAATTTCAAGGCCTCCGACGAATATCTCAGGACAGGGAACCGCATAATCCGCTCGTATCCTCTGGTGGATATAGACGAGATAAACCTGCCGTCGGTGGTGAGGCCATATACCGAAACAAGCGTCAACGGCTACCCGATAGCCACCGACGTGCTGTCGTTTCTCGCTGAGGTGCCGCACGCCGACTGCGTGGTGTTCAACCAGGTGGTGCAGATACCGGGGCAGCGGAAACTGCTCCGCAAGCTCCAAGGTAAGGCGAAGCGTCACGGCTCGATGCCCGACCCCAGCAATAAAATCGCCAAGGCTGACATCGAGGAGGTGCTGAACATCCTGGCTGTGGATTCATCATTGCTTGTAAATACAAACTTCAACATCATAGTGAGCTGCGCCCCGGACAAGGTTACTCCCGTGACTTCGTACCTCGAAACCAAGCTCTACGAGTGCGGCATAATGCCGTCGCGCACGGCCTACAACCAGCTTGAGCTTTTCATCGACTCCTTTCCGGGCAACGCCTACGGCTTCAACCCCGACTACGACCTCTTCCTCACGTTATCGGACGCCGCCCTGTGCCTCTTTTTCAAGGAACACCTCAAAGGATGCGAGGACACGCCTCTCACCACCTATTACACCGACCGCCGGGGGCTACCGGTGTGCATCGACATAACCGGCAAGGAGGGCAAGTTAAAGATGACCGACAACGCCAACTTCTTCTGCATCGGGCCTTCGGGCAGCGGCAAGAGTTTCCACATGCATGTCATATGGACTAAAACGCATCGAAAAGAACTCCAAACAAAAC